>MDTG01277778.1_pt1 | contig 22859 bp, 25 predicted proteins | sample 811421 | NCBI WGS metagenome assembly MDTG01 (sample SAMN05326645, study PRJNA326480) | marine metagenome | isolation source: seawater | place: Pacific Ocean: South East | collected 2011
CTCTTGATCTTCTTGCACACTCGCTCGTGGGCTCTCGTGCAGATCGAAGATCCGAACCTGGCTGACTTGGACGGCAACGTCCTTAGCCGTGTCTCGGCAAGCGATTCGTACGAAGCGTATGTCCGGTACTACTACAACTTGGTTTGCAAGCAGCCTAATCGCAATGCGATCTTGGTCGGCTTGAACTTCCCGGCGTAGTACTAACGTGGAGTGGATTGCCCTCTCACTGGATCTGGCTCAGACCGCATTGGTGTTTATCATCTGGCGTGATGTCCGGAACTGGTGGGGGGGTGATTCCTCCCAAGTCGGGGATGATGATTTGTCTCCGCAGCAGATTTTAGGGGAGCCCTAATGGCAAGCCGCCAGCTTCCTGGTATCAGCTCTGTTGATTTCTCCGAAGCGTTGCGCTTGGCAGCCGCTCGCAAAACGCGAGCCGAAGAAGAGCGCAAACGGAAAGAGGCGGAAAAGAGGGCCCTTATTATGAAGGCTGTTAATCCGTTGTTGTCGATGGCGGCAACAGCTTACGGGGGGCCTGTCGCAGGGTCTGTTGTCTCCGCAGCGCTGCCTGTTGCAGCAAAAGCTTTAGGGTCGTTAGGAAGATAAAATGAAAAACGGTGGAACTGGTTGGCGTAAGATCGTCATGGGTATCGCAGCTGCTTTGCTTCCGATGGTGTTGAGGGCTGTAAACCCCGAGATGCCTGTCGAAGAGATCGTGGTCAGCGTTATGGGCTTGCTTGGTGCAATCCTCGGTGTTGCTTGGCAGGATGCTGCTAAAGAGAAACGTGCGGCGCTGGAGAGTGTAAACAACCCCCCGGCACCATCCCCCGAAACCCAGGATTAAAAAATCTTAGTCCGAAGGATTCTGGGGGCATCGATCTCAACCTTGGCAGTAACGACGATCTTTGGTTTGTCCGTGGGGATCTTACTCATCGTGTCAGCAGGCAATTTGAAGTCGGGATGACAGGCGAGATCAAATCAGACTGGGGCGGCGATCCTGAATGGGCAGTCGGCGCTGGTCTCAAATGGAGATGGTAACATGGCCTATGTAGGTTTCAAAAAGTTACAAGGCAAACTCGAGGCTCAGGGTAAAAGCCCTAAAGCTGCTGGTGCTATTGCTGCCTCGATTGGTCGCAAGAAATACGGTAAGAAGAAGTTCAATAAAGCAGCGGCTGAGGGTAAGTCCTTGCGTGGTGCTGCGGCAAAACGCATCAAGAACAAGATGGTGGACTACTCCAAACAGAACGCTAGTTATTCGTAAGGTAGAGACATGAAGATTCCTGACGCAGGTAAACTCTCGGATCAGATTGCAAAGTGTAGAAGTGATCGGCAGAAGTTTGCTCGTGCTTGGGATCTTTGCTTGCTCTTCCTTCAGGGAAAGCAGCACGTTAAATACGACAGGGTAAAGCAAACCTTTGTCCGCACGGGCGCAGATGAGATGCAGGTGACAATCAACCTGATCGTAAACATCTACCGCAACGTGCAAGCACGGCTCACGCTGGCCTATCCTTCGGCTACTGTGTTGCCAGCCAGTGAATCAAACGAGGACATCATCAAGGCGAAGAGCTGCGAGTATGCCCTCAAGTATTACTGGAACAACGATAAGATCAAACGCAAGCTTGTTGACGCCATTCGGTGGCTCCTGACCTGCGGCAACGTAGGCCTTCATACTAAGTACAACGGCGAGAAGGTAACCACCGAAGCCATTAGTCCGTATGACCTGTACTTCGAGCCGGGCCTTGACGATCCTGACCAATGTAATTGGATTGGGTACGCTAAGCTGGTGAACCGAGAAGAACTTGAAGAGGCCTATCCCAATAAGAAGGACATCATTAAGAACGCTGCGGAAGCTACTAACTCAACGCCTGGTGCGTCATGGTTCAGGCTCCGGCAGACTTCGACACCGAAGGATCGAGTAGAAATCTATGATGTATACTTTCGCAGCGGTGAGCGTCGCGTTGTTCTTGGCGGTAGTTATCTTTTTGAAGGGGAGTGGGTAGGCAAGACGATGCCGATCCAGTTCATCCGCTACACTCCGGTTCCGGGTCAGTTGTGGGGCATGGGCATGATTGAACCATTGCTCGACATCCAAGACCAGTACAACCGAGTCCGTGGTCAGATCATTGAGAACAGTGACTTGATCGCTAACCCGAAGTGGATGATCCCGAAGAGCGCAGGTGTTGGCCCATCCAGCATTACCCGGCGACGAGGTGAGAAGGTCTATTACAACGACGTAGGTGGGCAACGACCTATGCCGGTTCAGATGCCATCACTACCGGGATACGTTCTCCAGCAGGTATCAGTACTTCATGGAGAGATGTTAGACGTGGCTGGTGTCCACGCTACGAGCCTTGGTAAGCGAGCGGTAGGGGTTACCTCAAGTGTAGCCATGCAATCGCTTGCAAGCAAAGACTCGCAACAGTTGATGGTGACGCAAGAGGACCTTGAAGAGGCCGTCATTGATCTGAGCAAAGTAGCGCTGACGTTGATGCAGAAGTACTACACCGAGAAGCGCATGGTGCGTATGCTCGATAACTTAGGGCAAGTCGTCTTCCATGCCTTAGACAGCACAAGTCTTATGAAGGACCCTGAAGTGTTCATCGAAGCGGGCTCTATGTTCCGTGATGAGCGTAAGGATCGTGATCAGAAGGTGCTCGACCTCGTCCAGATGGGCATGTTGCAACCTGCTGACGCCATGAAGGAACTGACGTTTGGTAGTGGCCTCGAGCAGGTCAGCGAGAAACTGCAGGCTATGGCGCACGCTCAGGATCTTCTTGAGGCGGCTAAGTTGGGCGCTGCTATCGAGATCTTCCCGACGGACGACCTCAAGTCATTCGGCGAGGTCTTCGGTGACTACATCCGAACGGATCAGTATTACCAGTTGCCGGAAGAGCGCCAGCAGTACATCCGTGACATCTACCTCAGTGTTGAGACCTTTGGCACGCAAGCGGAAGTCCAAGTCGAGGCACTCAAGAACCGTAAGGTCTTCCCTCGGTCAGCACCCCCTGAGCAGATGACGGAGATGGCCGTGACCATGGAGTCCCCGACCTCCGCCATCCAAGCGCAGATGGAATCCGAACGCATGGGCGTTATGGATATGAACCGACAGATGGTAGACGAGCAAGGACCTGAGCAGGGTCTGCCGACCACGATTATGGGAGCCCAGGGATGAACGTAACGCAAGTCTACGATTTGTTTAGGGCCTTGATCGATGAGACGGATCAAACGTTTCTAACGGACGCTCAAGCTGAGTCGTACCTAGCTCAAGGGTATCGAGAGTTTAGGCAATCGGTCTACTCTGTCGATCCTGACATCTACAATACGCAGTACAAGTTCACGGCAGCAGGTAAAACCTTTAGCCTTGATGGCTCGCTGCTGGGTCCTGGAGCAACCAATCGCATGGAGCGGTTCTTGCGCTTGGGTCAGATCAACACGATCGCCGGCAATGAGATCCAGTACTACCTTGAGGCGTGTCCTAATCAGGAGCAGCTCAACCGAGAGCAGGGCGAGTACTGCCTGAGTGGGCGCAATATCGTCTTCAACTCAGAGCGCACAGACTTCTTTCGGATTGAGTACGTCCCGGCAAGCACGGTTGACTGGACCAAGCACGCAGGCGGAGACAACGAGTACATTGATGATCTGCAAGACCAGCATCCGTTGATTGCTCTACTTGCTGCGCAGTACTATCAAATCCGAGATGGGGCAGCCAATCCAGTGCTGCAGAACCAGTTAGCCATCCGGCGGCTTGATCTAGTGAACTATCTTACTCAAGGGCGAAACGCTGCAGGGTCGCACTATATTACTCCTCAAGTCGAATTTTACATGGGCTGATCATGGCAACACCGGGTACTGATGTTGAGTTAATCGCTGGTGGAACCGAAGGCCGTCCTGCGGAACGAGGCGTTTGGGTGCAGAACATGTGGCGCCCGAAAGGCTCACCGAACTGGCAGACTCGTCCAGGGTTTGGTCAAATGGCGCAGCTTGATACGACTCTGCGGGCTGGAATTGCTACAGAGTGGGGAATGACCAAGCACCTTGGGTCGCACCTAGTGCAGACGGAGTGGGGAACCGAGCAGATTGTATCGGTGTTCTTGGTCAACGCTCGCAGCGGAACGGACACCATCGACTCATCAAGCCGGTGGGGATCGTATTACTCAGTCTCAATCTTCGATACGAGCACAGGCAATCATTACGAGCAGGTCCTATTTAGGCACACAGCTCAGAACAAAACAGCGGCGTTTGGTGAGTACAATACGCCCCGCATGGAAGAGTGGTATGGTAACTACTCGACCAATGAAACCTATGACAACCAGTCGTTCCTGTATGGCATTGATGATCCGTTTTACTTCACAATGTACCAGAACAACTTGTTCTTCGGGAATCGCCTGACAGGGCTCTTGTCCTATTTGCCGGCAGACTTCCGGGAGCCCAGAGACCAGACCGTAGACTCTACTCAGTCGAACGACTGGGTTAAAGGGTATAGCGAAGACTGTTTGGTCACGAAAGTGGTGCCTGTTGACGGTCCCTCGATAGACGCTTTGGCATACCTTACGGAGCAAAACTTTCCCGCCCCAGTAGCAATCACCACTCTAGGCGGCCGGTTTGTGGTGGCATCTGAGTCGCAGCTTTTGTTCTCCGACGAAAACTTTCCTAACGCATTTATTGACGGGAACGCTGTTAATGTTCCGAGTAAGAACCCTATAATAGCGATCGCTGAAACAGGCGTTAACCTAGCAGTGTTTACTGAAACCGAGATGCTGTTGTTTCAACCAAGCCAAGGCGCCCTCCTCGCTCCGGGTCGGTTTACGGTTGTTAGCAGAAACGTGGGTTGTCTTTCCTCTCGGACGCTGACTTCAGTAGGGTCTACGATCTTCTGGGCAGACACCAATGGGGTCTATGCTTCAAGCAACGGCCTTCAGATCGAAGAGTTGTCCAAACCAATCAACGACTTCTTCAAAGGCGGTATTACCTGCCCGCTCAATAACTACCTAACAGCTGCTGGTGTTTCTAATCCTGTCGCCGATGCTCAACCTCGGACGTTGTATAGGCAGTCGGACAGCGAAGACATTAGCATTGCGTACAGCCAAGAGACCGAGTCTCTGTTTGTGTCGTACCCTGGGTCCAACGCCTTGTGGTGTTACAACCAAGGAGGCTGGTCTCTGTGGCCTGTCGAGTCTACCGTCAAGGAAAGCGGTGGCGCTGCAGTGGTCGGTGTTCAGCAGAACATTACCAATCCTTATGTGATAACAGGCACCAGAGAAGTGTTCCTTGTTGGGTCTGTTGAAACAGGGACTTTTACTAGCGCAACAACTCGAGCAGAGACGATCTACTCATCAAGTTATTACCTGATGCAGCTTGGGCGAGGCGGCGCTATTGACCGATCGATCTACAACGAAGATCAGCGCCTTGTGTACGGCGAGTTTAAGAAGCGTGCTACTGCTGCTGCGGGCAATGCTCGAGCCTACTTTGGGAAGCCAATCTACGATGCCCTCGGTGGTGCTGCCTTAACCGAAACTCACTGGATTCCGATTGAAATAGTTCCTGACTACACTGCCGTACCTGCCGGGTTCCCGGTCGGGGTCGAATTGATATTCACCTATGATAAGACTCGCTGGACACCAGGGGCATCATTGGTCATACCGCCAGAGCGCCGCACCCTAAATATAGCCGGCCTTACTTACACAGTTACGCCTGCGACATCGACTATTTCTATTGTGTATGCAGGGGGCGCTACGCCTCTTGCGCTTGCTGATAAACAACGGAATCCGTTTGTGTTGTTGCCAATGACTCCGGTCAGCAGCGCAGCGACGCTTTTGGATTACGGGTTTGATTTCTCCGGGGCTGGAGCACAAGCTAGGATCGCAGCGCCAGGGCCGGTGTACACCTCGCTTTCGGTCTACATTTGGAACCAGCACTATGGCCCATTGCACGCTAACAACGACGTGGCGCAGCCTGTAGACTGGGCGTACAAATCGCCTCAAGTAGGGATCGAAAGCGCTGACCACATTAAAGCTCGGGGCATCTTCGCTCGCATGGTGACGCACGGGGCAGGCACTTCTCCGTTGTCCCCTAACTGGATCTGGGGCGTATACAACACGCTACTAGGTGCGGACTGGAAAGGGTGGACTAGCCAAGTCATTGATTTCTCAAGCGGGCTAGTAAAGATTGCGGACAAGTTTCCGTTGCGCACTCGGTACAAGGACACCGCTACGTCATCAATGAAGTACAGGCGGTTTAACGCAACGCCTAAGTATGGAGAGTACCTAGTGGACGACGAAGAGCATGACACGATCGCTACTTCGGATAGCGTCAAGGGTGCTTACCTATCGTACATGATGTTTGGGTTTATGCGTGACCGGGCTGAAAAGGTTGAGATTGCCAGCGCTAAAGCTGTGATCCGACCAGGTGGTACTCGGCGAAGGACTGGCCGATGAGCACGATCGTTGCCACTCAAGTAGAGTCTGACGCTAGCCTTGCGGAGATTGACGAGAACGCCACGGTCAACCAAAAGACGGACATTATCAATGCGTTAGCGACTGACCTAGTCATGCCAAACCAAGTGCTTCAGCAGCGCAGGACTCTGGACTACGGCGGCCTGTTGCTGTCTGGCTCGCACGGTGGGTTTGAGGCCAAAGGGAGTAGAACAACAATTAAGGGGTCGCCAGGGTCGGTCGTTCGCAAACAGATCGTAGTTACAGGAAACGTAACTCTTTCAAGCCTTACACTGGTTTGTGACGGCAACAACCCAGCGATTGTTGTAAGAAACAATGCTAGGTTAGCCCTCAACAACTGCCACATCGTCAAAGCGGATAACAAACAATTAGCGGCTACTGACACTTACTTGTTAATGGAAACAGGTTCGTATGCTGCCTTTATCGGATGCGTATTCTACGGTAACCAGAGCAACACAGGGGCGCTGGTGTACAACCAAGACGCTGGTGCCACTAATCGTGGGTCAGTAGTCGGCTGTGTTAATTTGACGGACGTGGTAGCGGCTCCGTTTGTTAACATCTCAGCGGCCAATATTCTTGGAGTAGTGCCGTGAGCCTTAGAACAATCACTAAAGAGCAGTTCTCTGATGGCACCACGATCGACGGCAACCGTATCGAGCAAGCCCTTCAGGAGCTGGAAGAGATTTGCGATCAGGTCCCTGGCTACTATGTCAAACGACGGTTTGTGCAGAATCAGATCGTCGTAGGGTTTTCGCCGTTCCAGCAAGCTCCGTACAACACGACTTATCCCGTTATAGCGCCAGCGGCTACGAAGACGCTCAACCGAGAGCGATTCAAGGGCTTCAAAAGCCTGACTCAACCAGTAGGTGATGTCCTAGACCAGTTGTTCTGGGAGACATCGATTCAGGTAGAGAACCCTTTTATCCTGCAAGATGTTGACTGCTTGATGATCCAAGACGATGGATCTGCAACACCATCGCACCAGTTGCCGGGGGGAGCATCGTCTCCTTATGCGGCTCCAAGTGTTTCGGATGTGCAGTTGTTTGTTATAGTGGATGCGCCGTTTATACCCGAAGACCGCAGCCAGTCCGACGCCATCGTTCATAAATATGCTATGAGTATGGATGCTTGGAAGATGACGGCTATTCCTGGGGTGGCTTCGACGAACAGTATGGTGCCAGCGTTTCCGGGCGGGGAAGCTTGCGGATGGGGCTTGACGCTAACCGGGTTGAACTTGCCTATACCGGGTCTGTCTCGGGTCCGGGTGGCTTTGTGCATTCCTAAGTATAACCCCGTAGGACCAACCCCTGGGTATGCTCACTGGGGCGCTACTCCTTGGAATACCTTTTCTCCGTCGCTAACGCTTTCGCTTCTGGAGCCATTGTCGAATGTCTAAGATAGGCTTCAAGCGTTTGAGCAGGGGCGTAAAGCTCTTGACCTCGCATATCCACACACAAGTGCAGAGTGCTCTTACTCGGATTACCTCAACGGGGTTTGACTCGAGTGAGATTGAAAACAACGCTGGGTCGTTTCGAGTTAACGTGTCCCTTAGTAACATTACGCCAAAGACGTTCTTCCAAGATGTTGACGGTGTAAAGACCATGAAAGCCTGCGCTGGATTTACCCTGCCTCCCCCGCAAGAGTCTTTTAGTCCTACTGCTATGGTGTCACCAACAACCCCAGTTTACATCCTAGAGAGCATTGGCTTGTCGATGGACACGCAGGCTACTCCGTTTGTTACGGTTCGGTCTAACGGCTCGCTTAGTCAAACAGAAGCAGACAAAGCAGCGTTCAACATTACGATCCAGCGCAAGCCTGTTGATGTGTTTACGGGGACAGCCATCACAGTAGCTAGTTTGCCAGCGGTGTCGCCGGAGATGACCAACGTTGTTCTATCTTTGGATTACCCTAACATTCTTTGGAACAGCGAGTATCGAAGATTTAATCCCGGCATTAATCCTAACTTGGATACTATGTTCGATCCATATTCTGCGTACCTTCTTTCTGTAGACTGCGGCAGTTTTGCTGAGTCTGCTACAGAGCTGAGGATCGACAGTTTGCTGGTGACCATGAAGTTTCGCACCAAACTGATTGAGCGGGATTCAGGGGCTACTATTCAGAATATGCCTCAGTCGCCTTACTTACCTGCAGCGGCTCAGTACGGGGGTCGATACACTGTCCCCGAAACGGTCGCTACCCCTGCAGCTGACGCTGTAATCAGAGCAGATACCGGTGGCGGGGATGATGGCGTATCCGGCGCTCTCGCTAAGACTGATGTCAAGTTCTTGCGTGGCCTGCTCGGCGGTATGACCAATCGTTCAAGGCGCTGGGGTGCAAGCAACATTAAGACCGACGCTTCCTATGAAGTTATCTCGGTGCCTATGTGGGGTAACGGTTGGTACTGCAAAGGGAGCCAGGCTTCAGTTGATACCGATGCTGTGTTGCTGGAGAAGATGCCGTTCGTGGGGGCCTCACCGTACAAACTCCCTACAGTAGACCGTAGGATTATTCCGATCCGGTTTCCGTTTACCGTGCATCACGTCATTGCGTTCGTAAATTACAGCGGGAAACCAGGAGCGTCAGCAGGCGCTACAGCAGACAAAGCGCTTGATTACAGTGCCAATAACCAATGGGCCTCTGCTGCTTCCGCTGGGCTTGCTCACAAAGTAGGAGTGGGTATTGGCTCTGGTATTCGTAGCGACATCCGAAGTTCAAGGAACGTGGCTTACGCAGAGTGGAACCGTGCTACGATCGACAGCTACAGAGTTAGTAGGCTGCAGTCTCAGACAAGGGGATTATCGTTCTGTCAAGGTGACCTCCTGAGTATACCTCTGGTGTACCCAGCAGGCGCTCCAGGATCTGGTTACAACGCAACCGTTAACGCAGCCCTTACCAATACCGGGCCTCCAGTTTTCGCTGGCCAGACTAACTCGCTCGATTTAGCAAGGTCGCCAATGGCAGATCTGCCGAATGGTTCAGACACGGCCCTTGCGCAGGATGGCTACGAGCAGTTTATAGAAGTGCGTTGGGCTATAGAGCAAACGGCAAACGGCTTTGAGCAAATGGCTAATAACGAAGTCATTATCGGTCAGGGCGGATTTCAAGTATACATTATCGGCAAGAAACATCTTTGCTAAGTGAGGTAAGTTATGAGTGAAGAAGAAGGAATTCCACATGGATCGCCTGTGCGTAGTGGGCGAGCCGCTCAAACCGCTCAATACGATCCGCTGATTCAGCAGCAGGCAGAACTAAGACGCTTGCGACAAAACGAATCGCGACGGATGGACGATCTTGTTAATCTGTACGGACAAGAGCCGGGACGACTTCGTGAGGCTCAAGGTGTCGCAACTAATGAAATGCGCAGGCAAGCGGCTCTTCGTATGGCCTCGCAAGGTGCTAGGGGTAACATTATTGGCGCTGCTTCTGCTGCTAAGATGGTGGGCGGTGAAGCGGAGAACATTGGGACCCGATTTGGGGATCAGATCAGGCAGGCTGCTGAGAAAACAGCCCAAGCTAAAGTTGAGCGAGCACAACAGGCTATTGAGTCGATTGCTAAACCCGGTGTCGATGTTGAGCGCATTAGTGCAGAACTTCGCTCGATTGTTGATCGCAACAAACGGAGCCTTCTGAACAAGGCCAGTTTCGGCTACGCTGGCCAAGCGGCAAGCCCAGCAGCACGAGATGCAGAGTTGGACGCCCTAGCAAGAACAACTAGAGACCCCTTGGCGCTGCAGATGATTGCTCAAATCAGATCAAACATCAATCAGGGCAGAGATCCATTTGACGGCATGGCTCAGGCATAGGAGTTTATCATGGGTCGAGTGCTACCAGGACTGACAACTCGCACGGGGGCTACAAGCGTCGCTGACGCCCTTGGTACGACTAAGGACCAGCAACTGCAGAATGCTTTGCGCAGAGCCGCCTTCCAGAAGCAAGAAATCCGCAAGACGCCCGAAGGGATGTTAGACTTTATCGGGAAAGCGGCTACGACTGCGGGCAAGGTGGCTGGTGCTGCTAAAGGAATTGGTGGTTTAGTTGGTAGCCTTCCTTTGTCAGAAGCGATGCGCAACGCAGCTGCTGCTAAGGCGAGTAAAGAAATGGTGTTACCGCAGGTTCGTGAGACCGTTGAGCGAGTTGCTGGGATGACCGGCTTAGGCGAGGGAGCCCCCGTCACGCCTCAAACAGCCGAGATGATCAGGCAGGTGAGCCTCCAAGGTCCTCAAGGTAGATTATCAGCGGAAGCGCTCGGGGCAGAGGCAGCACAGGATATTGCCATGCGTGCCGATAGGGGGCTTAGCGCAGCTGCTGAGGCAGAGCTAGAGCAACGCACAGAGCAAACGCGCCAGAATATCGTGCCAGGCCGTTTAGGGTATACCTCTGAATCGCTTCTCGAGGCTGCAGATCGCGAGTTAAAAGCAGGCGCAAGAGACATTAACGACGCTATGGAAATAGCAAAAGACAAGATGGCCGAGCGTGCTGCTGAAGCGTCTATGGCTACGGACACTGCCCAGCGGGCTGCCGAGCAAGAGGCAGTAGACGCGTCGCTGGCTGAGGCGTCGCCTGTTACCAGAGCAGACCGAGGTGAAGAGCAGATCGACGTGTTCGTAGAGTCATTAGGCACTACGCCAATTGACCGACAAGAGAAGTTGTTGAGTCTGGCTCAAGGGGCTCTTAGTTCTGAAGACCAAGCAAACATTCTGCGAGCAGCGGATCGAATGGATATTGCTCCTGGGCCGCAAGTGTCTGATCTGTTCGATCCTAAGGGGGCCTACAAGCGCAAACTTCGTGCAGCAATGCCTGACCTTACAAAGCTAGAGCAGGAGCGCCTGAGGGGCGAGCGGGCACAGATGAGAGCGGGCGTTCAGATGCGAGGGCAGGACATTACAGCGGGCTCGCGTAGAGACACCACAGCGCAGAAACGTGAAGCTACTAAGTCTCGAGAGCAGATAGCGAAAAACAAAGAAGTAAGATATAGCCGTCAGCTTGTAGAGAAAGCACGCCAGTTCAATGCTACCCACAACTACAGATGGGCCAACCTAAAGAGCCGTGAGAGTATGGCGGAAGCACGCAACAAGACAAGCAAGCGCGTGGCTAACATCCGCAGCAGGCGGCGAAGCAGTGGCAAGACGCCTGGCAAAGCACTTGCGGTTGCGATTGCCACCGGGATCAGAGAATCTATAGGGCGCGAGAAAGAGTTGACTAGGGCTCTTGGGGGGGCAAGGCGTGCGACCAAAGAGTTTAAAACTTTAGTAGCAAAAGAAAAGCAGCGCATCCAAGATCGCCTAGCAAACATTGGAAAGTACCCGTTCTTTTCTAATGTTTTAACAGACGGCAAAACTGGGTTGCTCGTCGAACTAGAGAAAAGCTTGGCTGGCGCACAGAAAGCAGAGGCTGGCCTTGCTTCGGTTGGCAAGCAGCTGAGAGCAGCGAGCGACAAGTATCAAAAATTAAGGTCTCGGCTACTCAAGAACCCTCAAGACCCTGATTTAATTAAAGACTACGCAGATGTCGAAGATGAGCTGTCCGGTTTATTATCGACCTATCAGGATCTGGCCACCGAGGTTGGGGGCGATTAATGCAGCAACCAAGCCGCAAGCGAGTAACCCTAACAGAGCCGTTGGTAGTCGAAGGGACAGTTGACGGTCTAGTTGACGAACTTAAGGACCTTGCAAGCACCACTGCGGAAGTAGACCCCAGCGCTCAAACGTTTGAGGAAAAAGAAGAAGAGAAAAAGAAACGACTGCAGCAACAGGAGGCAGATCGTGCAAAAGGCGTTGCTACTCCTGTTGAGGCTGCAAGGGCTATTGGTGGTCTAGTTGGCGATGCTGTTGTCAAACCCGTTATGCGCACGGGCCAGCTCGCCGTGGGGGTGGCCCTTGGCACCCAGAGCATTTTCGATCACATCGCCACCAGCTTAGCAGCGAACGAAGCAATGAACGGTTTGCTGGAGCGACTGGAGAACCAGAGTCTAACAGCGCCGCAGCGTCAAGCCGTCAAAGACCAGATGGAAGATGTTGAAAAAGCTTACATTGAAATGAACCCTGCGATGCAGGTCTATAAACAAGTTGACCAAGAACTTGAGGACCGGTTCAAGAACAACAGCTCGTACAACAACGCTATCAGCGACTTTGGTGAAGTGGTCACCTCATTCCCCACGATGGTCAGAGCCTTCTTAGAAGCAGCGTATGACGAAGACCCCGAGACCATGAAAAAGTTGGGTTTCATGATGTCTGGCGGTGGCATCGTCTCCACCATGGCAATGTTGGACCCTGATAAGCTCGGGCGCAACTTTGATGCTCGGCCTGCGTCGGTCATTCTTGGGGTGTCACCAGCGTTCGGGATTGTGGCCAGAGCGCCTAGGGCCATGCAGGTCCTAAGAGGGAGATTCGGGAAACAAACGGATGTTCTTTTGCGGGCGGTTGAGACGGTAGACAATACAGTGCGTTCAGGCATGGCAAAGGTAGCTCAAAGTGAGATCCCTGGGCGGGTGATGACTGAGGCAGTGAGGCCTTATGCGAATGTGCTTGAGCGCCTCCCTGGTGAGTTAACTTCGAGCGTGGCCGCTGGTCTTCGTGGTTTCGGTAAAGTCGGAGAAGACGTTGTTAGAGTAGGCGAATCACGCACTACGCAGAAGACCAAGAATATTTTAGGCAAAAAGCAACGCATAACAGAACTGGTCCCAGGTGTTAGGTTTATGACGGTTGGGGATCTTGCTAATTCTTTTGCGAGCGGAGCAAAGAAGGGCTTCCTAGCGGGCGTTCCGGTCGAAACGGGTTTAGTGCTAGCGGCTGCTAGGCTCCTGTATCCAAATACAAAGATGACACGCAATATAGCGCGCAGCGTTGGGCAGTTTTTACGCCACACCTCAGCGCAAAGCGGAGCCAGCCCGGAGTTGGCGGTTCGCGGCATAATGATGGCATCAGCCGAGCAGAAAAACCGAATACGATCTATTGCCGACAGGATAGATAAAGCATTCCGAGAAGAGGATGCTCTAACAAAACGGGACGGCGACACTCGGGTGGACGTGTTCTTTGAGGGCGAGCCTTTTCAGCCGGGGCAGAAACGCCAAATTGATTATGAGTTTACTGAATCAGGCCAGGAGTTTTTGCCTGTATCAAGGGCGGACGCTCTTGACACGTTAGGCAAGCTAGAGAAACAACGTGACCTACTGCTTAATGACCAGCGAAAGCCCGGAGCAAAGAAATACACCAACCAACAAATCCGGCAACTTAACGCACAGATTAAGTCACTACGGCAAGCCGTTGAGTCAGATGCCCCGGATGTGTTTCCAAACCAAACCCTGCGAGAAGCGATTGATGATCTCGACGCAGTTCTTAGAGAAGCCGGCGTTGATAGTGGGATTGAGTTAGTCAAAAGCCGTCTGGCAAATGTCGCAGATCGCAATGCTATTCTTCTCCAAAACGGGGATGTAGCTGAACTGGTCATACGAGCAATCAAGCGAAAGTATGGGAACCGGCTTTCACGAGCAGGTGTTACCGATGCAAAGTTGCGGAAGCTTATTTTAGACCACGCTGAAGAGCCATACTTTGGCAGTACTCGGTTAGCCGCTACGGTGGACATTGAAAACGTAGGCAAGTTAGACCTCGACAGCCTTACGAGACGAGCGTTTGAAAGCCTTCGCCCTGAAAAGCAGAAGGAAGTCATGGGTCAAGTCGCCTCCAACGCAGCGTTGCGGTACTCGCAACTTGTAACCGAAGCGGCTAAAGGTGCGGCTTTAAAGCGAGAGTCGGCGAAACTCGGTATGGCGCAGTCGCTCGAGGGAGTGTCACTCACAAACGTCCAGCCTCAAGTATACGCAATGGCACTGGCTCGCATGCTTGCTGGGAAAGATCTGACGAGAGGCGGTGTTAGTTTACCGCAAGTTATTCCAAAGTCAGCATCAGGCCCGGCGTTGCCGGCAGCGCTACGAGACTTGGCAACAGACCGTCGTAAGGCCCGCAAAATACTAGAAGACGTTCTCGGCGATGAGCCCTCGGCGCGTGAAGAGATGGCGTTTGAGCGAGTGCTTCGGCAGACCGCAGATGAAGTTGGTGATTATACAGCAGGAGACGGTTACGCTCAGTCGTTTACAAACGATCTGAAAGTTAAAATAGCCGACAACCCCGATCTTCCAGCAGATGTTCGCAAGTTAGCGCAGCAGGTAGAGACCGGCGAGTATGCTTACTCTCCAGGTTTTGCTGGCACGTTAAATTGGATGTCAAAATATCAAGGGACCCCAGGGTTCTGGAGAGATATCATCCAGTTGTTTAAAGGAAACCAAACAGTCCGCAACATCATGCCTCACATCAACAACAGCGTGGGCAATGTGTCCAACTCAATGTTGAGCAGCGGCGAAGGGCCTGTTCAGTTTATCGTCAACAGTTACCGAGACGGATTAGTATACCTTGACCATAAAGCAGGCAAGCTTGGTGACTATCGCAAGAATACTACACCCGGCTCCGAAGAGTATTTTACCAATCGCGCTGCTGTTGCTGTAGACCAATCAGGTGTTGGCAATACCGACTTCGTAGCTGGGGAGCTTCTTAGGTCAAGCCGGAAAAACCTGACGGGCGATGATTTGTCTGGTCCTATTTTAGGGGCCCTAAGGCGACTAGGTGAAACCAAGCTTGGGTATATCCCCCGCAAGCTTAATGAGTTAGCCAGTAAAGCCTACGCCAAAGAGGATAACCTACCCAAGGTTCACATTGGAATGGATCGAGGTAGGCAAACGTTTCGAGACATTTTTGATCTTAGACCAAACGAACAGATGACTATTCGGACATCGCCTGTATCAACTAGGACGATCTTCAAAGATAAGTCAGGCCAGATCCGAGAGGGAACACCATCTAATCCCGGGCGAGTGCTGACCGACAGGGACATTAACAAGATCGTTGCGGCGGATGTCCGCCAGCATGTTCAAAAGTTTGTTGTCAGTTATGACGAGCGAAGTGGTCTCAATCGGTTTGTTACCAACAACCCAGTCCTAGCGCCGTTCAATCCGTTCTTCACGTTTACCGACAAAGCTGCGGGCCTTGGGGGGCGTAAAGGGTTTGTTGAGCACTTGCTTTTCCCGGCAGATGGGCTGGTTAGCACCTCGCCTAAAGTGGCATTGCGCCAAATTAAAAGCCGGGCAGCGTTGGCAGCTCGACGGGCAGTACTGGTCAACTCGTTTCAGACACTCGCATCGAACCAAGAAAACCTTTTGGCTCAAGCCCTGGCCTTTGACCCAGGGGTTCCTAATCAAGTTATCTTTGAGATGCTAACTGACCCAAGCGCAATCCAGCATCGAGATATCTCCGGGATGTCGGTCTTTGGCCCAGGAGAAGTCAAGTACCGTGCGTTTGCTTATGCTATCGGCAAGATGCTTCAGTCTGTTGGGTACGATAAGAACCCTAAACTATCAGACAAGCAGAAGAGGTTCTTTACGGAACTGAACAACGGCGAGGTAGCGCACCTTGGAACAATCGGCTCTTTGTTTGGGGTTGATCGTGGCCCTGGTTTATCGCTGATGGAAATCGTTCTAAATAACGGAGAGAACAGGTACGGTCAGCCTACTAATATCGCAAATGAATTCCTTAAAAGGGCCGCCCCGTTTGCTGTTCCTGCTCCGATTGCAGTCGCTATGAGAGAACTAGCAACGTCGGTGTCTGAGGACTTGTCAACGTTTAGCGGGCGGCAATTTGATCGCAACGATGTTCAGTTAAACGAAAAGCGCACAGACTTCTTCTTGCGTCGTTTCTTACTCCAAGGTGGTCGCAAGGTCCGCTTGTCAGGATCAACCAAATCAATTCTGGATCGCAAGATCGAGCGCATCAAGGATCACGAAAGGGAGCTGCGCAAGCGGCTTCTGGATCAGATGATTCTATTGACTAACGAGAAGAAAGAACTTGAGCGCCAGAAGAAGAAGATCGAAGACGGCCAAGGTTCCGTTGGCGCTGAGATGTTTATAGATACTCCGGGCGACATGACATCGCTCACAGATCAAATCCAAGAAAAAGCAGACGGTCTAGAGAGAACTACGCAAAAGTTTAAAGAAGCTCACACGAGGCTCGCTCCTGTTATGAAAGAAGAGATACAGCGCTTGGTAGATGCTTACAAAACGGTTGAGCGCATAGGCAGCCTAAGAAAGCGCCTCAAGCAGCGCATTCCTACGGGCAAAGTACCGTCTCTCAAAGAGCGCCGGCGTATCATGAAGGAGGCACGATGAGCCACGGGTATCCACCAAAGTTCAGCCCTGAAGAGTTTCACTGCAAATGCGGCAAGTACTGTGATGGGCCATCTCCACATGCTGATAAGACTCGTCACCTCGCTTGGACACTTCAGGCGATCCGGGACGAAGTCGCAGCTCCGATCAAGATCAACAGTGGCTATCGATGCCCTGAGCACAACAAGGCGATCGGTGGCGCCACGAAGTCATTTCATGTCCAAGGGATGGCGGCTGACCTTCACTGTGCGGCTGTTTCTCCAGAGGAACTGGCCAACACTATTGAAGATATGATGGAACACGGGCAGATTCCCAATGGCGGGCTAGGTCGTTACAATACGTTCACGCACATTGACATCCGCCACCAGAAAGGAAGGTGGTCAGGATGAGGCGCCATCATTACAAGCCGTACCTTGGTGAGCATGGAGCTGTTATTCGGCCTGCTCCTACAACCAACGGCATCACCGCTCGTTACGAGAACTTCAGCCACTCAGGCACTACCTGGTTCGATGTAACACCGACGCCTGCTAATGGGACAGACGGTACTATCGGCGCTGCGTTTACTTGGCCGGCTTTCAATGGCGAGTCTTTTGTAAACTTTGGCGATCCTGCTAAACTGGAGTTTGCCACCGATTTTAGCGTAGTGGCTTGGTATCGACAGAGCATTGATCCTCCTACCCAAGGGTATGAGCGCATTGTCAGTCGTGACACAATTGCAGCTGCGGGCGGCGTGACTACTAGGTGTTTCTCGCTCCAGCAAAGAGACGATACAGGCACCGCACAGGGCTTCATTCATAACAACGTGGGCAATGTGAACCCGGTAGCAAGCGGAACCTACAACACGGGAACGTATCACATGGCGGTGCTTGTCAACGACGCAAGCAACACCAACGCCTACTATTATGTCGATGGGATTGTCCGCTCTACAAAGATCGGCCAAGGCGGCCCCGTAACAACGTGGGGTTCAATCAACACAGAGGCTGGTCGACATCAATTAACAGGCAATACGCAAGATTATTTTACGGGGGACATTGATACCGTTCGTTTTTATAATCGAGCGCTAAGCCCTGACGAAATACTTAACGATTACAACGCCGGCAAACCGGCTCATCCATAGGAGTCATCATGACTAACTACATTTACTCGACAGTCGAGATTAATGGGCGGCAAGTCGAGGTGCGTCGAGAGGCTCCTGAGCCTGTCCCCGCTTCCGAGCCTGAGATCGACTACTCTGAACTTACTAAGACGGCGCTGATTGCTCTGGCGGAAGAGCGCTCAGTTGAGGTATCGAGCCGTATGACTAAGGCTAAGATCATCGCTGCCTTGGAAGGAAACTAGCATGGCATTCATCCGTAATCCCCAAGTAGCCAATAGCCCGATCGCTAACGCCAACACCGGTGGGGCGGACGTTTCAGCGATCGTGACCAAAGGCTCAACGGGCACCATCTTTGGCAGCGGCGGTTTGTACACTGAAGGGTACTACCTGATCCTGCAGAACACAGGGACTGTTAACCTTGAGGTTCTGTTCAACGCATCAGCTGACGGCATTATCCTTTACCCTGCCGCTACCTTTGAGGTGGCTGTGTCCGAAGGCACCAAGGTCTTGCTCAAGAACACTACCGATCCAGGTACCGGCACGGATGGGGCTGCTCAAGTCCTATTGTTTGCATAACACTAAGACTTCCTGTACGAAGTGCCTAAGCCTTCTCTGAAGGTTTGGGGTGCCCGCAAGGGCGTGAAGGTCGGGGGTGGTTCCCCGGCTTTCGTTTTTTTACACCAAGCCCCTGAGCGATTCGTGGATCTTGACGATCTTACTGTGCAATGCGTCGCCCCTCGCTTCTGAATCTCTGAGGGCTGACTCCTTCTTGGCGAGCTGCTTAATCAGGGACTCCGAGGTGGCCTGCGCAGCGTTTACCCGCTTGCTGCACTCCTTCTTCTGCTGGCGAAGTTCTCGCTCGAGATCAAAGATCCTATCCCGAAGGCCGCTGATCTTATCGCTTCGGGCGCTTACCCTCTGCTTGAGCAACTCGACCTTCCGCTTCTCTGCCGTCAGCGCGCTGTCCAGCTTGCGGATCTCACCTTTATTGTCTTTGATCGACTGCAGCTTGCGCCGTAGCTTGACGTTCTCGCCAACGACGCCTTCGATTAGTGTCTTACTCATTGTTTACTTTCTGTAATCGGCGGTCTGGTCCTTTGAGCACCATCATGCCTTCGGTTTGTTCAATCATTCGGCTGACGATGTGATCGCCATACATGCGCTCAAGCTGCTCCCAACTATCGATGTTAGTACTCATAAACGTAGGGCGGTCGTGAGCGTGGCGCTCCTGCATAATGAATCGAATCATCGAGGACTGAGACTCGGTAGGTTTGCGCCTAGAGCCCCCTAGATCGTCGAGCACCAGCAACGGGGCCTTCGCTATCCGATCGATGTACGATGCCCTCCCAGAGTATCCTCCTGCTGCTGAGCGGTCAGCATTAGTAAACAGGCCGGCCTCGGTGATCCATATGGGCAGATTGTTTTCGCCGGGACCCCCTTCTCTGAACCGTCGGAGCCTGCGTTTGCAGTAGTCGTTGAAGGCTGCAGTGATCCAGGTCGTCTTGCCTCGCCCCACCCTGCCACTCACAAGCAGCCAGCCCGTGTGCTTATCACCAGCGAGGCGCGCATCAATGACTGAGCCAAGCACGCAGTTGTGCTCATCCCTAGCCAGTTCAATGCGAACATCGACAGGTGAAGAAGCAGACCCAGTAGTCCAAAGGCGGTAGCCCTTAGGCACACCACTGCGCTTAAGGATCGTCATGAAATCCTCTAAATCATATGCGTCCATCAGTCGCAGTCTTTCCATTTAATAGCGTGGGTTGAGGCGGGCTCACCAAGCGTAGACAGGCAAACCCAAACGCCTTCCGGGTCGCCAAACTTGGGGATCAGTTTTCGGGATACCTTCGAGCAGATCTGAGAGTCATCCTCCATCAGATCACACAGCGCGTCGGTGATGCTCTTCTCGATGTTGTCTAGGTCAGGACGCTTAGTGTGCCAGCGGATCGACTCCTTGTCGGCCTTTGATGCGGACTGGGGGCACTTGAAATAGAAGGTCAACTCCAGCTTGAGCGCCTTGCCCGTCTTACGCCATCCGCTTTCCTTCTGCGCAGCAATCGCTAGGACCTGCGCATACTTCTTAAAGTCAGTGACCCGCTTGGGTTGGTATCCTCCCCTCTTACCCATGCGGAAACTTTGTTTGGCGATCGGTCGAGTGTCGACGAAGAATTCGATGCGGCTCATTCCGTATCCTCAAACTCTTGAGGCAGGCCATTAGCATGTGGTGACCCTTCCTCAAGTATTACTGCTCGCTTGTGCTCAGCATCGAGACTTTTGACAATTTGCGAAATTCGAGAAACTATTTGCCTCGCAGCTTGGAAATGCACCTTGTATGCATTGTCTCGATTCACAAAATGCTTATCGACTGCCTTGCACTCAGAGCGCAGGGCTTTAATCTCTTTGTTAAGCATGTCATTGAGATTGAGCCTCGTTTGGGTCTGTCGCCAAGTCCGTCCTTTATTGGCCAGACTGCTCGCTTCATCGTAATAGGTGCTTCGTAAATGGTCCCAATGCGGGTTGCTCTTGCCCATACCCCACCCCTAGAAAGGCGAGGCGGTATCACTATCGCCCCCTTGCTGGTAGTAACTGCCATAGTCCCCGCTACCACCAGCCGCAGGCGCTGCGCTCTGCTTCTTGGGGCTCAGGTACTGAACACGGAACACAGTAACCGACAGGCGATTGTCGTCGCCGTAGGTGTCAAGGCGGCCCTCCACAAAGATCTGGCGCCCCTTCTCCCCGTACTTGGCTAGGCTCTCTGCAGTCTTTCCAAAGGCAGTGACCCAGACCCAAGTCGTTTTCTCTTCACCGTTGACCATGCTGTTCATGGCGAGCGACAGTCGGGCTCGAGGCCCGCTCTGCCCTACGTTGATCTCAGGATCGACACCCATACGACCGATTAACATTACTTTATTCACCATCAGATTGTCCCTTCAGAGCGATCATGCGCTCCGTATAAAGTCGGCGCAGTGGCGCCTTCAGTTCATTGCCCACTTCTAGGGCGGCTAAGTCTTTACCTAAGTCCAGCAACACCTCGACGCTGGGCGCATTCTCGATGGCCTCACGCCACTCATCCATGCCCGTCTCTTGGTCGGGCTTGCTGACTGCTGGTGCGCCTGCCTTCTTAGGCATTGCCCATGCTGGGAGTTTGGGAGGGTCCCAGTACATACCCTTGCCAGACTTGGCTCGGTGGTAGACCTGACCCTTGGGCTTGAGATGGCACCAGACCATCGGCAGATCGTACAAGTAACGACCAATGCCCCAATGCACAGCAGCTCGCTTGAGCGCAGACGACAGCCCGCCCTTCACCGCTTCGATGTCCGTGTTTGGCGATCCGTCGGCCTTCGTGACCCACTCGCCATCCGGTCCCTTGCAGGACAACTCGCACACCACGCCACCATCCGGTCCCTTGACGTACTTAGTCGCCCAACCGAACGGTCCGAACACATCATCAAGGCGCTGCTGCACGGCTCGAGACGTAAGATAGGCCAAGGCGCTAACCTTGTCGCCATTGCGCGTGGTCTGACCCACTCGCCACTCAATATCCTCAGGCGCAAAAGGCGCCTTTAGTTTTGCCATGATTTCCATGGTACCTCCTACAGGTTTAGGGTTTCGTAGCCAGGCCACCGGCCCGACTCAATACAATCAGCATACACAGCAAGACCCCGCTCAAGCTTGGCGTTGCCGGCCTCAATGATCTCATCCGATGCCCAGACCATGCGAGGTAGGGCGCTCTCCTTCTCTACAAACAGCCAGCCCCACTTAGGCGAGACCCCATGCACAGACTCCACCGCTCGGATGTACATGGCAGCTGACAGATCGTAATCATAACGACGGATAGCAGAGTGGATGCCATAGTTGGATGCGTCGACAGTGGTCTTAAGATCGATCATCACCGAGTGGTCAGACGCTAGCCAGTCGGGCTTGGCTTTGCAGTTAGCACCAGTCGCTGGGTCAACCCAGTCAATACGTCGCTCGACCAAGGCATCCTCGGCTAAGATCGCTGCAACGTCGCTGTCAGCATAAACGCCATCACGCATACGGAACATCTCGTCCCAGTCGTCTTGCTTCAAACCACCAGCGAACGTCTCATTGACTAGCCACTGCGAGTACTTAGCCGTGCCAGGGTGAGCAGGCGCAAAGCCATACTGCTGCCTGCACACTGCCTCACCTTCGAGCACCAGCGCATGAAACGCAGACCCAAAGACCAGCGGACGGCTGACAGGCTCAGGTGCCGACTCAGCATAGCGTTGATAGAAGTGAGCAGGGGTTTTATTGACGATCAACTTAACACCACTGCTCGAGATCGAATCAGTACCTCGATGATAGCTCATGAGATCACCTCCCGAACAAAGCCCCGCAGCTTACGCCACGAACGCAGGGTTAACAGCCACTCTTCACGGACTCGCTCAGGCTCTTGAAAGCGAGCGGCCTCCTCTAGGATCGCAACTTCACTGCGTACCACCAGCGCCCAATTGCTTATGGCGTCATAGGTGTGCTTGGTAGGTGCTGCCTGGTCATCGTTGTCAATGGCGACGCTGCGATGCACCAGCACAGCAGCCCAGCGCCCCGTACGGGTACGGCGACGGCGACCAGACGGCACGATCTTACCTGCCTGCTTCAGTTCAGTGACTCGAGCCGAGCCAGTCTGATAGGCAATATCGAAGTGAACCAACACCTCGTCGGATGTGGCGCCCTTCTCACCTTGCAAGCGGACCCAGTTCTCAATGCGAAAGCGCAGCGCTGGAGCCATCTTAGCGATCGACTCGGCTGCCTCCCTCGACTCATTGTTAAACATGTTTGAGTTAGGCATTAGATGCACCTCATCTCTTGGACTTCATCCCAATACAACTCGAGCGCCTCTTGGCAGGCAGCCTCGTAGAAGCCATCGCTGTACTGCTGCTGTTCATCATGCGTGCCTTGGTCGACCGTGCCTTCTCCGCCGCAGCCAGGACAGGCCAACTCAAACTCTCGCACGTCAGCTGGGTGGCGACTGGTCTGCTCGGCTACGACCACTTGGCCACAGCCCTCACAGACTCTACATTTAAACTCACTGGTCATCGTTTGACCCTCCATCATGGTTAGTAAGAACAGGGGCGACGATGCGAACATCGAC
>MDTG01271299.1_pt1 | contig 22851 bp, 20 predicted proteins | sample 811421 | NCBI WGS metagenome assembly MDTG01 (sample SAMN05326645, study PRJNA326480) | marine metagenome | isolation source: seawater | place: Pacific Ocean: South East | collected 2011
AAGAGTATTAAGTAAAATCAAGTTAGCGCTCTGAGAGCCAGTACCATTTGCGGTAGCAATGTTTATGGTAAAGTCGTTTATGATTTTTTCCATTAATTAATCGTATATCCGAATACGGCTGGTTATACAGCTAACATCCCATTCTTAAGGATTCGCGCCTAGTAATACTTTTTTGAAAAACCGTGTAGTATATATAGGAGAATACAGCTGGCAATACCTAGTGGATAAAGCTAGCTGCAACGAGCAGAAACGTACTTGCGTTACCCCGAATGGACTTTGACTAGGAAGTCGAAGGGTGACAGGGAGAGGTAGTGCAATGAGCGTAAGCGCTTTATTTTCATAGTGGTTGAGTAATGAAAGCAGTTATTCCAGCAGCAGGTTTTGGTACGAGGTTTTTACCTTTGACTAAAGCCCAGCCAAAAGAGATGTTACCCGTCGTTAACAAGCCTACTATTCAGTGGGTAGTTGAAGAAGCGGTTGATGCAGGAATAAGAGATATAGCCATAATTACGGGAGAGCATAAGCAGTCTATTGAAAACCATTTTAAGCCAATGGAAAAGTTAGAAAATATTTTAGAAAAAGCAGGGAAGATAAAGGAGCTCGGAGAGATAAGAAAAATTAATAAGTTAGCCAATTTAGAATTTATAATACAGGAAGAGCAGAAAGGATTAGGTCATGCAATTCTTTGTGCAGAAGATTTTGTAGGTAATGACTCATTTGCGGTTTTATTAGGAGATACCATATGTACAGGAAATCCCAATTGTACTAAGGGTTTAGTTAATTTATTTTTTAAAAAAAAAGCCAATATATTTTCAGTGGAAGAGGTAAACCTAGAAGAAACAAAGAGATATGGCATTGTATCGGGATCTGAAGTTGAAGAGAACATTTTATTAATTAATAACTTAATAGAAAAACCAGGACCAGAGGAAGCACCATCACTATTAGGTATTCAAGGAAGATATGTCTTCACTTCTGAAATATTCAATCACCTTAAATCAACTAAAGATGGTAAAGATGGTCAGATTCAGCTAACGGACGCTATGAATTCGCTGTCGCGAGTTCAAAAAATGTATTCATGGACATTTAAAGGTAAAAGATACGACATAGGTACTATGAAAGATTGGTTTCAATCTCATTTAGAATTATCATTCAAGTCTAATTATTCATCAATTTTAGAAGAGGTATTGAAAAAGTTATGAAATATTTGGTAACCGGTGGAGCAGGATTTATTGGTTCAAATTTATGCAGAAGTCTGATTTTAGAAGGCCATAAAGTGATATGTCTAGACGATTTAAGTACGGGTAAAAGATTTAATATTGCGGAGCTTGAAGATGACTTAAATTTTGAATTTGTTAATCATGATTTAACAAAGCCTTACTTTCCCAATGATTTAGATGGAATATACAATTTAGCATGCCCTGCTTCTCCAGTTCATTATCAATATAATCCTATCAGAACACTAAAGATGGGGACTTTGGCAATGTATAATGTTTTGGGAATGGCTGCTAAATTTAAGGTTCCCCTTTTGCAGGCCTCGACATCAGAAGTATATGGTGATCCTCTTGAACATCCACAATCTGAATCGTATTGGGGTCATGTGAATCCGATAGGTCCGCGAGCATGTTATGATGAGGGTAAAAGAGTTGCTGAAGCATTATGCATGGCGTATAAGACACATAGCGGAGTCAGCATAAGAATAGCAAGAATTTTTAATACGTATGGTCCTTTTATGGATGTTGATGATGGAAGAGTTGTTAGCAATTTTTGTGTTCAGGCACTTACGAACAACCCTTTAACAATTTATGGAGATGGCCAACAAACACGCAGTTTTTGCTATGTTGACGACTTAGTTTCAGGTTTACAATCCCTGATGAATTCTAATTTGGAAAGTCCTGTAAATTTAGGAAACCCTAAGGAGTTTACTATGATAGAATTAGCAGAAAAAATTATAGATATGACTGGTTCGACTAATGGATATGTTCTTCATGACCTCCCAGAAGACGATCCCCAAAGGCGCTGCCCAGATATTTCTTTTGCTAAAGAAAATTTAGGTTGGGAACCTAGTATTAATTTATCAGAAGGCATATCGACAACTTTAGATTGGTTTAGGAAGTGTATCAATGACTAATTTTAAGGAAGTTCGAACCGGCGTTGTTGGAGTCGGCTCCATGGGTCAGAATCACGCAAGGATATATAGTGAAATTTCAAATTTAGTGGGAGTTGCGGATCCTGATAAAGTTCAGGGAACTAAAATTGCTAATTTGTATGGTGCTAAATGGTTTAAAGATTACGAGGAAATGTTCACCAAGGTTGATGCCGTTTCTATCTCAGTACCTACATTCATGCATGAAGAGGTCTCAAAAAACGCATCAAATGCAAATGTTAACATTCTAGTTGAGAAGCCGCTGGCAGCGAATACTCATCAGGCAAGAAATATAATTGAAGCTTGTAAAAAGAATCAAATAATTCTTGGAGTTGGTCATGTAGAAAGATTCAACCCCGTTATAAACTCCGTTAAATCCTTCCTATCAGAATCAAGTTCAGGTAAAATTTCAACGATATGCGCTAGACGATTTTCACCATATCCAATTAGAATTAGTGATGTGGGGGTTTTATTTGATTTAACAATTCACGACGTTGATATCATTAGAAATTTATCTAATAGTGTTCCAATTTCAGTTTACGCATCTGGGGGTAATTTTTTTAACAAGGATAATGAAGATTTTGTAAATGTAATTCTAAATTTTGAGAACGGAATTAGGGGCCTTTGCCAAACAAACTGGTTAACACCATTCAGAACTAGAGATTTATCAATTACAACCAGTAATAATTACATTAAAGCAGATTATTTATCTCAACAAGTTGAAGTAATTAATTCTAATGAAAAGTTTTTCTTAGACGTCAAAGATAATGAGCCTTTAAAGCTGGAATTAGTTGATTTTCTTAGTTCTGTGCAAAATAATAAGGAACCGGAAATTTCAGGCAAAGATGGGCTTCTAGCAGTAGAGATAGTGGAAGCAGCGTTACAATCTATGAAGGAAGATAAATTAATTTTGTTATGATATTAATAGCATTAATACTTTTTTTTATTTCATTTTTTGGGACAATATATGCTATGCCGCGTAGTATTAGAAAATTAACTGAAAACAAGTATGTGGTTCGTGACATGTACAAGTTAGAAAGGCCCAATATTCCGACGAATGCAGGCATGATTTTGGTTTTTACATCTTTCATTTCAATATCGTTGTTACCTTTGATATCCCGCTTCGTTCCGTTCATATTTGATGAGTATTTACCTATTGACGATTTATCTGAAGAAAATTTAGCTTTTTTACTTGTGGTCTCAATATTTGCACTGTATGGCTTAGTAGACGATTTAGTTGATATTGGCCGAATTCTAAAATTAGTACTACCTATCACGTTTTCTTATCCTCTAATATCAGTAGTTATTCCGGAAAGTATTTGGATTCCATTAATCGGAGATTATGATCTTTCCTCAGAGATACTTATGGATGTATCAAGGTCAGACATATTTAGAGTTTTAATCATACCGATTTATGTAATGGTCGTAGCAAATCTTGTAAATATGCATTCAGGATATAATGGGCTCCAATCTGGCTTATCTTTAATTTTAGTATTTACATTGCTTTTAAAATCTTACCAAGATGGAATTTTAGACAGGATAATTCCTGCAGTTTCCATTCTTGGCGCAATTGTCGCTTTTTATATTTACAATAAATTTCCTTCAAAAGTATTTGAAGGAAACATAGGTTCCCTTTTTTTTGGTTCTACCATTGGCGCAATTATTGTAATCCAGGAGTATTGGTGGTTTGGTTTTTTTATATTGATGCCTCATACATTCAATTTTTTACTTTGGATTATCTGGCTATTTCTGATGCGTTCAAATCCTGACAAGTATCTAGACGAAACTGGCAATCACACGAAATTTGGTGAAGTAGGAGATGATGGCACAATTATAGTTCCAAATATTTTAACTCTTAAATGGATGCCCAATTATTATTTCGGACTTAATGAAAGAAATACGGTTTTGGCCTTACACGGATTAACTCTCATGGTATGCTTTACAGGTATTGTAATTTTTTAGCTAAATATAAATGAACTATCTATTCTTTCTTGTTCACCCTTCTAAATTTCATGTTTTTAGATCAACCATCAATATTCTCAAGGAAAAGGGGCATAATGTTGACATTCTTATAACTAGTAAAGACGTTCTAGAGCCTCTTGTAAAAAGTGAAGGATGGAATTATACAAATATTTTTCAGGAGGGTAGAAAGATTAAAAGCATTCATCCTTATTTTGGCGCAATTATTAATACATTAAGAACTATTTATCGTCTTATCAAATTTATAGGTAATAAAAAATATGATAAGTTTATCACAGATGATTTGTTGGTAATAGTTGGTAAACTTAAAGGAGTACCTTCATTTTTGTTTCAGGATGATGATTTAGAAGTTGTTCCAGAAACAGGTCTTCTAATGTTATTTACAGATTATATTTTATCACCGTCTTGCTCAGACATGGGTCGTTTTAATTACAAAAAGTTAAATTTTAATAGCTATAAAGAGCTAGGTGGTTTGCATCCTAAAAGATTTAATCCAAATCCGAAAAAAATTGAAGAGTATATCGATATAAAAAAACGCTTTTTTACTATAAGGCTAGTTTCGCTTAAAGCAGTTCACGACTGGGGAAAGAGAGGTTTGTCCGATGCCGAGCTTAAGATAATTGCCAGATTTCTTGAGAATTATGGCCAAGTTGTAATATGTTCTGAGAGAGCTTTACCTAAATATCTTGAAAAGTATAAAATAAGTTTAGCCCCTCAGCATATGCCTCACCTTTTGTACTATTCAAGTGCTTTTATAGGAGATAGTCAGACAATGTGTGCAGAATCAGGCGTACTCGGTACTCCATTTATAAGATACAATGATTTCGTTGGTAAAATAAGTTATCTGTCTGAAATAGAAGATGAATACAAGCTTGGATTTGGAGTTGAAGTTGGAGATACTAAAAGACTCGTATCACTTATCAAATATCTGATAAAAAGTGATAATGTAGAAGACTTGTGGACTCGAAGAAGAGAAAGAATGCTGGAAGAAAAAGTAGACCTAACTGATTTTCTTCTGTCTAAATTAGAAGATAACAAATTAATTATGAAGTAAGTATGTGTGGAATCTTTGGTTTATCAATCAACAATAAAGAAAAACGTAGCTTAAACAAGATTAAAGATTCATTATTACATTTGGCCTCTAGCTCAGAATCAAGAGGAAAAGATTCCTCAGGTTTTGCCTTTTTTGATAGTACCAATCAAATTATTAGCGTACTGAAATCCGATTTACCTGTAACTGAATTAACCAACCAATCTGAGTTTAAAAATTTATTTCAAAATTCAATTAGGTCATTTAATAGAGGCAATTTATTTTCATTTATTGGACACTCTAGACTGGTTACAAACGGTACCCAAACATTAAGTCATAATAATCAGCCAGTTGTAAAAGATGGTATAGTTTCGATTCACAACGGAATCATTGTTAATGATGGTAAAATTTGGGAAAAATATAGTAATTTAGAGCGCTCATTCCTCATAGATACTGAAATTTTGAATTCACTAATCTCTCTCAACAAGAGAAAGTCTCTCTCATTATCTGAATCCGTTATTAATTCAATTGAAGAGGTACAGGGTACAGTTTCCATGGCCTTTTACTCCAAAGACTCAAGTTCAGTTTCTCTCTACACTAACAATGGCTCTCTCTATTTCTTAACAAATAATTCTAGTTATTTGGCGTTTGCTTCAGAGAAGTATATCCTTAACCAATTAATTAGTATTTATCCTGAATTATATGATGAATCAGAAATTCTAAATCTCGAACCGGGCAAAGGAGCTATATTCAATTTAGAGAATTTTGAATCTAACTTTTTTTCCAAGGAGAGTAAAATAGGAAAGAGTAAATTTTTTTCTAATAAACAAAATTTTAAAATAGAAGAACATTCTATCAAGAGCAATATAAGTGATTCGTTAGTATTGGACTTTCAGAGTAATGATTCTTCAGTAAGTAAGTACGAAAAGTTACAGCTTGAATACAACGTAAAAGAAACAAAAAAACTTAAAAGATGTAAAAGATGTATCTTACCTGAGACATTTCCGTTTATTTCATTCGATTCTCAATGCATCTGTAATTACTGCAAAAATTACACACCCAAAAAAAATAAACATGATTTAAATGATTTTAAATTAATAGTTGATAATTATCGGAGTAGAGATAATTCTCCAGACTGTATAATTCCTTTTAGTGGTGGTAGAGATAGTACTTTTGCATTGCATTACATCAAAAAGGAGTTAGATCTAAATCCTATTACATTCACTTATGACTGGGGAATGGTCACGGATTTAGCTAGAAGAAACATAGCTAGAGTTTGCGGTAAGCTTGGAATTGAAAATATAATAGTAGCTCCCAACATTCACACCAAGAGAAATTACATTAGAAAAAATGTTTTAGCTTGGTTAAAACGTCCATCTTTAGGAATGGTTCCTTTGTTTATGGCTGGTGACAAGCAATTCTTCTATTACACTCAAAAGTTAAAGGAACAGACTAATCTCAAACTGAACATATGGGGTATTAACGAACTAGAAAATACAGATTTTAAATCCGGATTCGGAGGAGTATCTCCAGAGTTTAGTAAGATTTCAATTTATTCGTTAAGTATTCAACAAAATTTATCCCTTTTATATTACATTATGTCTAATCTTATTCGTACTCCTGAATACATTAATGATTCTTTAATTGATAATCTAAAGGGCCATTGGTCTAGACTGAAGCACCCTAGAAAAGATTTCTATAACTTTTTCGACTTTTACGAGTGGGATGAAGAAGAAATAAATTCAACTATTATCTCTGAATATAATTGGGAAACTGCAATTGATACTTCTTCTACTTGGCGAATTGGAGATGGCACAGCTAGTTTTTACAATTATATTTATTACACGGTTGCCGGCTTCTCTGAGATTGATACTTTTCGTAGCAATCAAATACGTGAAGGGATGATCAATCGGGAGGAAGCTATGGCTTTGTCATTAGATGAAAATAGACCAAGATATGAAAACTTGAAGTGGTATCTCGATATTATAGGTATTGATTTTGTTTCAGCAATAAAAAAAATTAATCAAATACCTAAATTATATAAAATTTGAAATGAATATAATCGTGTTCTGTGGTCTTAACGAATCAAAGGTTAAGGCTAAGCTAAATCCTCTAATATTATCAGATCACATAGATAGAATATATTTAATCAGAGATAAAAAAATTTCACTTCCAAAAGTAACATCTATATATGTACCTCAATTCTTAATTTCATTACCTTTTCTCAAAATAATTTATAAGCTTTTCTTAGGAATATATTGTACTTTACGTAAAAATGCTAAATTAGTCCTAGGTATTTATCTAACACCTCACGGAATTTTGTCATTAATTGTTGGTAAAATATTCAACAAGAAAACTGTTTTGTCATTAATAGGCACAGATATAAATCAAGTACTACCCCATTCATATATTCTTAAAAATATTGTTCAATCCTATGACCTGGTTACAGTAACAGGAAAGCAGACAAAGTCATCGTTACTTAATTTTGGGATGTTAGATAGTAAGATAAGGATATTACCAAGTGTAATAAGCATGTTTAACTTTTACCCAAATAAGGCGATTAAAGAATATGACTTAATTTTTATAGGAAATTTGACTAGGAATAAAAGATTGGATTTAATATTAAAAGCAGTTTCTCTATCAAAACAAAAATTGAATATTGCTATATTGGGAATTGGTCCCCTAAGCGATGATTACAAACTATTGGCTAAAAAATTAGGCATAGCTTCCAGAACTCATTTTATGGGATATATTGAAGAAATTTCTAATTACATCAATAGATCAAGAATTCTTGTTTTGGCCTCTGAGAAAGAAGGCATGCCTCAGTGTGTAATGGAAGCTATGGCCTGTGGCCTACCCTGCATTTTACCCAAAATAAGTGATCTTCAATTTATAGCTAAAAATAACTTCAATTGTCTAACCTTCAAATCTCTAGATTATAATGATTTGTCTAAATCAATAGATAAATTAACGACTGATGATGTATTATACAACAAACTTTCAGAAAATGCACGCCCTTCAGTAGTGAATAAGTTTTCAATTAGTACTGGCTTAAAAATTTGGAATTCGATTTTAGTAGACTCTATTAATTCAAATTAATATACAATTTAAGGGTAGGAAATATAATCTATTTGTGGAATAGTTGTTTACTTTTATAAAAATGGAAAAAATTCTAAAGCAAATATCCAAAAGCTATGTTCCGGATGAAATAACAAGTAGGGAAAAATATGGCTTTACATTCTTATAAATCAAGTGTAGATGACAAAAATTTTACCTGCATATTATTTACATTATTAGAAAATTCTAGTATCAATATTTAGCATACTCTCCTATATAATTTATCACTCATAGATAGTATTTTACCGAATTAAATTTAATAAAATGGCCGATACTCAAATTTCATTTCTTGGAGATATTTCTCTCAATGGCGTATATAATTACTTTTACAGCAAGGGAATAAATCCTTTTAATGAACTTGAGCCGATACTTAACGAATCTAATTTTGTCGTTGGGAATTTAGAATGTCTTAGTGCAGGCGTTAGGGGAGAGAATCAACTAAAAAGGCCTAGATTAAAGACAAATTTAGAAACCTTAAATTTTTTGAAAACATTGAATTTAGACTTAGCTCTGTTAGCAAACAATCATGTGTACGATAATTTAGAGGATGGTTTTAGTAAGACAATTAATTTTCTAAGTGAAAGTAATATTGCCTTTATCGGAGCTGGCTATACTAAAGAAGAGGCAGCAAAGCCGTTTCAAAAAACTATTGGCGATAAGCAGTTTTGTATACTAAATTACGTCACCAAGGATACTAATCCTAATATTCCAAAAGAAGCTAATTTCTTCGTCAATTGGTTTGATGAAAAAGTGGTTCTTTCAGAAATTAAATCATATTCCTTAAAAAATGACATAGTTATAGTTTGTTTACACTGGGGAGGACGTTGTGAGGGTAGTTACCAGCCAGATTGGTCTCAGCCCAAAATTGCTAAAAAACTAATAGATGCCGGAGCAAGCGTGATTTTAGGCTGTCATTCACATACATTTCAACCATATGAATCATATAAGGGCCATCACATATTTTATAGTCTTGGAAACTTTTGTTTTAGTGATATTGAATTCGATGGAAGGGTTATAGAAATCGAAAAAGGTAAGCGTACAGAGTCAATGATTGTAACTGCCAAAACGTCAAATGGGAAGTTTGATTTTAACTTTACACCATTTGATTTTACAGCAGGTTATTCAGTTATAAACAGACAAGTAAGTAATCGCATAAGATTGCGAAACTTGATATTTAGGTTTGTATTTACAAACGTTATTTTTTGGAAATTATACTATATTAAGTTTAAGTATTTAGATTCATTCATTTTCTTTTTGTTTGGTAATAATAGGAATCCTATATCTCAAATTAAAAAATTAAATTTTGAAAAAATCGTTAGATTCTTACGATAAGCAATATTAATTCACATGCTAAATTTCAGAGAAAATCTTTCAAAGCATCTTGCCCTGCCCTTACAAGACTTACTAAGGGGAACCAACATTAGAGGAGAGTATGCTGAGTTATTGGACACTGATAAATTAACAATCGCTGAATTAGAGAAAATTCAGATCATTAAACTAAAAAGATTAGTTCATTATTCCTATGAAAATATACCTTATTATAGAGACATTTTTAGGTCTGTAAATCTGCACCCATCGGAAATTAATAGCCTTAGTGACTTAAGTAAGGTACCCATAACTGATAAGGAGATGGCTCGTCAAGCAGGAGAAAGTCTGTATATTTCATCTTCAGCTAAAAAAAATATAAAATATGGAAAAACAGGAGGAACAACAGGTATACCCTTATTTTACAAGAAAGATGCTAAAACTAGGTCAGTAGGTTGGGGGGTTTATTTTAGATGGCTGGATAGTATAGGTGTAAAAAGTTACTCATCAAAAGTTTCCCTTTGGGGGGCCCCAACCGTTCTTGACACGACTTTTACCAAATCGTTATTTGAAAAAACAAAAAATTGGATAAATAATACCATTGTGATTAATTCATTTAATATAAATTCTAAAACATTACCTAACATTGTTAGAATAATCGAGGAAAAGAATCCAGAAATAATTCATGGCTATCTTTCAGCCATACTTCAATTAGCTTATTTTATGGATGTAAACAGTATAAAAACAATTAATCCTAAGGTTATTTTGCCTACTACTGAAACATTACTTCCTCCTTACAGAACTTTCCTAGAAAAAATTTTTGATTGTGAGGTTTTTGATCAATACGGTTGTGGTGAATGTGGTTCAATAGCTTTTGAATGCGATGCACACTCAGGTTTGCATGTTGCAATGGAGCACTGTATAATGGAGATTGTTGACAAAGATTCTAAAGGTAGAGGAGATGTTGTTGTTACTGATTTAGATAATATGGCCATGCCGTTCATAAGATATAGAAATGGAGATCAGGCAGAATTTGCAAGCACGAAATGTAGCTGTGGAAGAAATTCTCCGTTGGTAAAAAATGTACTTGGCAGAAATACGGATACCATTATTTTGAATGACGGAAGTAAAGTACATGGGGTTTTTTTTACAGATATAATGGGTGAATTTAATTTCGTTGAAAACAAGGAAATTCGAAGGTTTCAAGTTTATCAAAGAGTTCCAGGTTCAATTGATTTCAAAATAGAGGGCAATTATCTTAATCCTAAAAATGAAGATTTATTGTTCAAAGCCCTAAGAAGTTATTTTGATAAAGTTACCATAACTTACCACAATTATCTTAACGAAGATTTGAATGGAAAATTTCGCTATGTTGTTTCTGAGGTTGATATTGATTAAATGAAAATAATGCAAGTGATAGGTGGTCTTGGCAACGGAGGTGCCGAAAAGTTGGTCGTTGAATTAAGCAATCAATTATCTTTAACTGATGAAGTTTCTCTACTCTCTTTTAGGAGTGTAGAGAAATGGATGGCTTTTCCGAAGCTTTTGAATAAAAATATAGATCTAATAACAACAGGTAAAAAACCAGGAGTTAATTTATTTTGGTTTCTAAAACTCTTAAAAATTATACGTTATAAAAAGCCTGACGTAATTAATTTACATTTAGACACGGCGTTATTTTTATTCTTACCTTTAATTTGTATTTTGAATGGGTTATTTTTCTATAATATTAAATTTTATTACACAATACACAACAAACTTGTCATTAGTTCAAAATCTGATTCCAACCCAACAAAATACTCTAACTCAAAAATTTTTGATTTTATGAATAAGATAAGATCAATACCTATCGAGTTCATTTGCATATCTAAATCGATTTTAGATGATTTCGAATCAAGATATAACAGAATTAAGTTTAGTTTGATTGAAAATGGATGCGTTAGAATGGAAAAAACCAACAATTTTAAAATTATTAATGAGAAAATAAATCAATACAGAATTAACAAAAATACAGTAGTTTTTTTAGCTATAGGTAGAATTAGTCCCCAAAAGAATTATGAGCAGGCTCTTAGGATTATGAGGCACTATAAAGAAAGGAATGTAGTATTGTTAATAATTGGTAACGAAACGACCAAAGGTAGACCTCTTTTTAACCATCTGCAATCCTTAAAGCCAAGTAATGTGTTTTTCTTAGAGACTGTAGACCATGTGTCAGATTATATAATCAATACAGATGCGATTTTTTTCACTTCACATTATGAGGGAATGCCGATTACAGCAATAGAGGCAATGTCAATGGGTAAACCAATAATTTGTACACCGGCTGGAGGACTTGTAGATATGGTAGAATCAGGAATAAACGGGTTCATAGCTAAAAATTTTTCTGATGATAGTTTAATTGCTGAGATAGATAGTTTTTTACAAACTAGCGATAAAGAATTAATGTTAATTAAACAGAATAATCAGAGATCATTTCAGGAAAGGTACTCATTAGAAAGGTGCGCATCGAATTATCGTAAAATTTATATAAACAGTAATGCATAGAAAAAAGTTAACTTATAGTTTGCTCTTATTGCTGAGTCTTTTAAGCATTATCTTCCGATACCCTCAAGAGAATCATGAGAATGGTATTGATGGTTTGTTAATGCACACTCTTTCAAACACGATAATGATTAATGGTAATATAGGATGGTTTATTAACATATTTTCTTTAATCGGATTTTATCCTTTTTCATATGCTTCAGGCTTCCTAGTATTAATCCCTTCCATGAGTCAAGTATTAGGCATATCTACGGAAATGACTATCTTGTTTGCAGCAATTTCACTTGGAGTTTTTGGTATTTTTGCATCTTTTATGATGGCTAGAGAGATTTCTACTAGAGTAGAATTTGTATTTTTAGTATGTTTTTTCTTTTCGGTTTCTCCACTTTTTATCAGATTTACAAGTTGGCAAGCATCAACTAGAACGATTTTCATCGCATTTATGCCTATCTGGATCTGGCTTTCATTAAAGATATATAATGTAAATTATCAAAGAGTTCGATTAGGAATACTAATAACAATTATTACGGTTTTGATGTTAACGTTTCATCGTGTTGCAAACCTCCTATTTCTGCCATTCTTAGCATACCTAGTAAGCGCTCTTGTAGTTTATTATTATCACAGATTAACTTACTACCAAAGAGCAATACATTATTTGCGATTTACCTGGTTCTTAATCATAATAGTTTTAATGCTTTCCCAAGCTTACAGAATAGGAATTTACGAAGACTATAATTTAGGACAAAAATATGAGAGTGGGCGTTTCTTAGAAGGTGTTGACGGGCATATCATATTGATAAATATGTTTATTGATTATGGTAGCAGGACAGGTATTTTTTCAGTAGTATGTTTATTGGGAACATTATTTATTATGTTCAAATCAAATACTAAGATATTTGTACGTCTTTTCTTACTAAATTCTATTATTTTATTTGCAGGAATAATTACCCTTGGACTCTATGCAACATTAGTCTTGTTACCATTCATTTGTATATTGATGGCATATGGTTTTATTAGGATTTTAGAATTTTATAATTTACGTGGTAACTACAAAAAGATTTTTTTTGCAGTAATTGTTGTTATTTCTTTACTATTTACTAATTTTATGTTATCAACATGGGGCACTTATGGTTCAACAATTAATGATGACGAATATGATGTTGGAATTTATATTAATGAATATGTTGATAAAAATATAACATTGGTCTCAGACGGTGATTGGGCAGCTAAAATTTTTACAATTTCTGATAGTCAATATATGATGGATGATTCATCGCCTCTTCCAATGGCTTACGGCTGGCTTGATGAAGATTATACCTCTACTACATTTAACTTTAGTGATGTTCTTGTTAGAAAAACTATTTTAGAAAGTGCAGGTTCCACGGATTTTGAAGAATATTGGGAAGATTTGTCTCTGAGAATTTATTCAGATACTGCAGATTCTTCACAGTTTGAGAGAGAAATATTTAATATAAAATATGCACTTAATCACAAGAACGTCATCGATAATGAATATTTATTAATAGCCTCATCTCGGGAATCAAGATATTCAGTTTTTGAAAATTGCGAAATAGAAATTTACTATATTGGCTAAATTAGGAAATACATGGATAAAAGTTATTTGTTACAAAATTAAACCGATATTATTATAAATTGATTAATATAAAATGGCTATGAATAAAATCTTGGTTACAGGTGGAATGGGTTTCATTGGCAGTTGTTTTATACGCCATGTAATTAACGAATATCCAGATTGTAAAATAGTAAATTATGACTCTCTTACTTATGCGGGAAATTTACGAAACCTTGACGGCGTTAGCAATTATTCAAATTATAATTTTGTAAGAGGAGATATTTGTGATAAAGAAGCAGTTTCAAATTTAATTTCATCAAATGACTTTGATAAAATTATTAACTTTGCAGCAGAATCTCATGTGGATAAATCAATTTCAGGCCCTTCTAAATTTGTTCAGACAAATATCGTAGGAACTTCTATTCTTTTAGAAGAATCCCTTAAGTACTATAGAAATCTTGATTCATCTTTAAAGAATGATTTCAGATTTATCCATATCTCTACAGATGAAGTTTTTGGTGATCTTTCAGATACTGGTAAATTTACTGAAAAAACTCCCTACAATCCAAGTTCGCCTTATTCAGCCTCAAAAGCCTCTTCAGATCATTTGGTTAGAGCTTGGCATAGAACATACGGATTGCCAGTTTCTATCACAAATTGTTCAAATAATTATGGTCCATTTCAGAATCCTGAAAAATTAATTCCTTTAATGATAAACAATGCTCTCAGTGGCAAAGTTTTACCTGTTTATGGAAATGGAAGTAACATTAGAGATTGGCTTTACGTCTATGATCACTGTGATGCAATTTTAACAGTTATAGAAAATGGAGTTAATGGAGAAACCTACAATATTGGTGGCGAGTTTGAAATTAGTAATATTAAGATTGTAAAAAAGATATGCAGATTGTTAGATAAAATTCAGCCAAAAAAAGATAATTTGCCTTATGAGAGTTTGATTAAATTTGTTAGTGATAGGCCAGGTCATGACTATCGTTATGCAATGGATATCACAAAAATCAGGAATGAACTTGGTTGGTCACCAAAGGAATCCTTTGAAACCGGCATCATGAAGACAGTAAGATGGTATTTAGACAATCAAGAATGGGTTAAACTAACCCTTCTAAAATAATGATATAATTTATAGACCAATCCAACTAATTATTTACTATGAAAGGAATAATTCTGGCAGGAGGGGCAGGAACTCGTTTACATCCTGCAACTTTCGCAGTTAGCAAGCAATTATTGCCAGTTTACGACAAACCAATGATTTATTATCCTTTATCAATTTTGATGTTAGCTGATATAAGGGAAATTTTGATAATATCAACCCCTGAAGACTTGCATAATTATGAAAAACTTTTTGGAACTGGAGATTCATTAGGTCTTAAAATTGAATATGCAAAACAAGAAGAGCCCAACGGCCTCGCAGAAGCATTTATTATTGGTGAGGATTTCATAGGAGATGATGACGTATGCTTAATATTAGGAGATAATATTTTTTATGGTGCAGGTCTTCAAAATATATTAGCTCAAGCAGTTGCTTTAGTATCAAATGAAGCAAAAGCAGTTATTTTTGGATATTATGTAGATAATCCTTCAAGTTTTGGAGTTGTTGATTTTGATGATGATTTAAATGTTTTGTCAATAGAAGAAAAACCAGAAGTTCCTAAATCTAATTATGCAGTTGTTGGGCTATATTTTTATCCAAACGAAGTAATCCAGATTGCTAAGGAGGTTAAACCTTCAGCAAGAGGTGAGCTTGAGATTACCTCAGTTAATCAGTCATTTCTTGAAAAGCAGAAATTAGCTATTAAAATTTTTGGAAGAGGTTATGCTTGGATTGATACTGGTACTCACGAATCTCTGAGTGAAGCCTCAGAATTTGTTAAAGCTGTTGAAAAACGTACTAGTCTGAAAATAGCTTGTATAGAGGAGGTGGCGTTCAGAATGAAATTTATAGATAAAGAGAAGCTTAGGCATTCAATAAAAAGATTAGGAAATAATAGATACACAGATTATATTAAGAATATGAATTTGAATTAAATTGAGTAGCAATAAACTTGGTAATAAAGCCTTCAGAGCAGTTATTTGGAGTGCATTAGACAGAATTTTTCTGACCTTTTTCGTTTTTACCGTAGGAATAATTCTAGCTCGTTTATTATCACCTAGAGAATTTGGATTAATCGGAATTGTCACCTTCTTTATTGCAACCTCTAGCCAACTGATAGATGGGGGATTTACTCAGGCAATCATAAGAAAAGATAATGCTACACATACAGATTATTCCACAATTTTTTTCTTTAATATCATTATAGCCTTATTTCTTTATTTTATTCTTTATCTTCTAGCGGAAGATATTTCCATTTTCTTTGGAGAGTCCGATCTAAATTTAATTATTAAGTATTTAGGTTTAATTTTAATTTTTCATTCCCTTGGAATAGTCCAACAGGCTAAGTTGACTAGAAAAATTGATTTCAAATCACAGATGAAAGTGTCAATATTTTCATCTACTTTTTCAGGTTTCCTTGGCTTATATTTAGCTTATAATGGGCATGGGATTTGGAGTCTAGTTTGGATGCAGTTATCAAACAGAATTTTAATAACATTATTACTTTGGATGATAATAAGATGGATTCCTTCTATTCAATTTAGTTTCAAGAGCTTTAATCAAATGTTCAGCTTTGGGTATAAAATGATGTTGAGTAGTCTTATCTATTCAATTAATAGAAATTTCCACTTATTTATAATTGGAAAATATATGTCTCCTACAGAGCTAGGATACTATACTAGAGCGGAAAAGTTCAATCAAGCCCCTTCAGAAGGACTTTCAGCAGTTATAGAGAGAGTCTCTTATCCTACTTTGTCATCGATAAAAGATGATTCTTCTAAACTGTCTTCAGCTTACAAGAGAATCATTAAAAGCTCGATGTTTGTTACATTCCCTTTAATGATTACTTTAGCATTTATTTCAGATAATTTAATTCTTACATTAATAGGATCTCAATGGACTCCAGCTATTCCTTACCTACAATTATTATGCTTCTTGGGAATGTTAGTCCCATTGCATGTTTCGAATCTAAATTTGCTTAAAGTAGTGGGTAGATCTGACTTATTTCTTAAACTCGAGATTTTGAAGGCTTTTCTTTCATTGCCAGCTTTTGCAGTTTGTCTCTATGTCGGTGTCCAAGAATTTATAATTGCTATGATAATAACTTCTTTTTTAGTTTTCTTTTTAAATTCCCATCTATCAGGAAAATACATAGAATATTCTTCATTCAATCAATTATATGATTTGCTGCCGATGTTTTTAGTATCTATTTTGGTAGGATTCTCTGCCTTCATGTCAGGGAATTTGCTGGAAAGTAATTTCAATCTTGAAGTTCAGGCAGTACTTTTGATACAAGTCGTATTAGTTTTCATTCTTTATTTATTAATTAACGAAATTTTAAGGTTCGACGATTACCTATTTATAAAGAGAAAGATTAAGCAACTACTAAGCAATGAATAATGAAACAATAAATGTCACTATGCCTCCAGTACCAAGCATCGAAGAATTACTTCCGTATTTAGAGGATATTTTAAGTTCAAGGCAATTAACTAATGGAGGCAAATACCATAATCTTCTCGAGGATGAATTAGCATCTTTCCTTGAAGTGCCTTTTGTTTCTTTGTTCAACAATGGAACACTTGCTTTGGCTACGGCAATTCAAAGTCTAGAATTAGATGGCGAGGCGATTACTACACCTTATACCTTTGCAGCTACTACCAATTCTATATGGTGGAATAAACTAACACCAGTTTTTGTGGATATAGAACCAAATTTTTGTAATATAGATTATTCAAAGATTGAAGATTCAATAACTGAAAAAACATCCGTTATTTTACCGGTTCACGTTTATGGTAACCCTTGTAGTGTGGATGAGATTGAAGAAATTGCAGAAAAGCATAATCTTAAAGTAATATATGATGCAGCTCATGCATTTGGAGTTAATTTTAGAGGAAAGAGCCTTTTAAATTTTGGTGATTTGTCAGTTTTAAGTCTTCACGCTACAAAAGTATTTAGTACTATTGAAGGGGGTGCAATTGTTAGCCACGATAAGGATACGAAAAATAAGATTGATCAACTAAGAAACTTTGGATTATCCGGTGAAGAAAATTTAGTAGGCCCAGGACTAAATTCTAAATTAAATGAATTACAATCTGCATTTGGTTTAATTCAATTAAATTATGTTTCCTCTCATATTAAAAAGCGGCAAGAAATTGGCAATTTATACGATAAGTACTTGTCACAGATTACAGGAATTAATGTGCAAGCTATTCCACAAGATACATTAATTAATCGCTCATATTATCCAATATTCATTGATGAAACAAAATTTGGTAAAAATCGTGATGAATTATATTTTTATTTAAAAAATAATAATATTCATTGCCGAAGATATTTTTATCCTTTAGTAACTGATTTTTCGCCTTACAATAGCTTTTTTTCTTCAGAAAAAGAGAAACTACCTATTGCAAATGATATGGTTAAAAAAATATTATGTTTGCCAATTTATCCTGATTTACAAATAAGCGATGTTCGGAGAATAATAGACTTAATTAAAAATTAATATGAAGCTTGGAATAATGCAACCCTACTTTTTCCCTTACATAGGTTATTTCCAACTTATTGAATCGGTCGATAAATTTATAATTTATGATAATTTAAACTATATAAAAGAGGGATGGATGAATAAGAACAAAATTCTTAAGAAAAATAGTGACCCTATCTATATTATAGTTCCACTCGAAAAAAAGAGTTCCTATAAAAAATGTAATGAAATTAAAATAAAACAGAACGGGCCTTGGAAAAATAAAATGATAAAAACCATTTATTTTAACTATAAAAAATCTCCCTATTTTGAGGAGGTTTTTCCTGTAATTGAAAATATAATAAATTCCAAGATCGAATACTTAAGTCAATTAAATTCAAAATCAATAATAGAAATATGTAATTTTTTAGGAATAGATACCAAAATAACATACAAGACCGACTCTTACAAGTCAATCGAAAAACAGCTGTCTCTTCCGAGTGAAGAACTGGCAGGTTATTTTTCAGATTATGATTTGGATTATCCTGTTCGCAAAGTATTAAGAGTATTTGAAATTTGTAAAATAGAAAATGCATCTATTTTTATAAATGCTATTGGCGGAAGAAATCTATACCTTAAAAGAGAGTTTAGTAAGAATGGCTTGGAAATTTTATTTGTAAAAACTAATGATATACATTATGAGCAACAATCTTCATCTTTCTTCCCTCATTTATCCATAATTGATGTACTTATGAATTGTGGTAAAGTTTATACGCAAGAGTTACTCAAGAGTTATTCTTTAGTATGAGTAGTAAAAAAGATTATTGGAATACTTATTGGAATTCAAGGAGTACCAATGAAGGAAATAGCCCTCATTTAGATATAGGGAGAACGATAAATGGAGTTCCCATAAAAAAAGGCGAATGGATCAAAACTTTGGATTATATTTACAAAAAGTTAAATTTAAAATCGAAAGATACAGTACTTGATCTTTGTGCAGGAAATGGTATTATATCTAAAGAAATTTCAAAAAAGTGTTCCAAAGTAACGTCAGTTGATTTCTCAGAAGGATTATTAGAGCAAATTGATGTAGAAGAATTCAAAAACATTGACGTTATCTTAGCAGATGCACGTAAAGTAGGTTTTGACAATAATCATTTTGATAAGATCATTTTTTATTTTTCAATTCAACATTTTACAAAAGCTGAGGTCGTATCTCTTTTTAGAAAGTTCTACAATTGGTTGAAACCAGGTGGAATATTATTTGTTGGTGATATTCCTAATTCTCCGAAAATGTGGGATTTTTTCAATACATATGAACGTAAAAAGGTATATTTTAATTCTTTAGAGTCTAATGCCCCAATAATAGGGACCTGGTTTGACAAGCTTTTTTTCGAAAATCTTTCATATAATTTAGGTTTTGGTAAGTATGTTTCACTCGATCAACCAAATTACCAAATTAATTCACACTATCGTTTTGATTTTATTTCTCAAAAAATTTAAATGAAAATTTTAGTTAGTGTAATTGTACTTACACACAACCATGAATCTTATATATCTAAAGCTTTAGATTCAATTTTATCTCAAAAAGTTAATTTTAACTTTGAAATAATAATAGGCGAAGATTCTTCGGAGGACAATACTAGGAACATTGTTGAAAAATATCAATTAAAAAATTCTAAAATTATAAAAGTATTACGCTCAGATAAAAAATTGGGGATGCTTAAAACTGAAAGAGAAGCAATGAAAATTGCCAATGGCAAGTATATAGCTTTCTGTGAAGGAGATGACTTTTGGCACAATAAACAAAAGTTACAGCTCCAGATTGACTTTTTAGAGGATAACTCGGATTATGGTTTAGTTCATAGTGATGTTAATCATCTTTACGAAACTGAAAATAAAATTATCAAGAATTACAATAGTACAAATAGCTTTTCTATTCCGCAGGGAGATATTTTTCTAGACTTAATTGATTTAAATAATAATCACGGCCATTTAATTAAAACAATGACAGCTTGTTTTAGAAAGGACCTATTTGATAAATATTGGAATTATGATTTGGCAATTGAGAGAAATTGGCAATTAACAGATCTACCAATCTGGCTTGACTTGTCTAAACATTGTAAAGTTCACTACATGTCTGAATCTCTGGCTACTTACAGACTACTTTCTGAATCGGCTAGCAGAAGTAATAACCCTAAAAAATTACATGCGTTTCATATTTCGGTTTATGAAGTAAGGAGACATTATGCCGCAAAATATAATGTATCCGATAAGATCATAAAAAACATTGAAATTCATTATCATCATATGCTATTGTCTGACTCTTATATACTCCGAGATTCTACTATGGCTAAAAAAGCGAAATCGTATTTGGACAAAAACCAAGTTTCTTTAAGTATTAAACAAAAAATTAAATATTACCTTACAATTCTACCAATACAGCTCAATATATAATAAACGATAGATTTTAAAAAATGGAGATTTGTTTCAAGTGAACTTAAATATAATGTTTCTTTTAGTAATTATCGGACTTCTAACATTTCAATATTTTATTATAAATAGCTATAAAATCGATAAGAAATGGAAAGTTCTTATATCAATTTTATTGATTTTCCAAGGTTTGTCCGTAACAATTTTAGATAACAAGATTCCCTGGTATATTGGTTTAATATTATTTTTGGTATCAGGTTGGAATTTATTCAACATTATTAAAGTCAATCCTGCTAATTTAGACAAAAATACTATCACTTCTAGTTTTCTAAATTATCTGACTAAAGATGGCAAGTACATTTATCTATTTCTTCCTGTTGGATTGGTAATTTTACTTTTAGACCTTGTAGCGAATGCGACTATATTTGATGGTAAGATAGGGAGTAATGACTTAGTTGTTATATCTGCAGCCTTTGTCTGGTGTTTGTATGGCTTCATTCCTGAAAATTATTCAAGTGAGAGAGATTTTGTCTTTCTTTTTATCAACATTCTAGTAATTATTTTAGTTTTACCTCTGTTGATCTTCAAGATATATACACTCATTAATCCGATAGTTTTAGAGGGAGGTACGAATTCTACCTCTATTTTACAGGATAAAATCGTTAACAGATTTTTAACAGTTCCTTTGTCAAAAGTTTTATCTTTTGTTGGTTTTAAAGTACTTCCTCAGTCTAATATTTTAAATTTTTATCTTAATGATGGTACAAGAGCTTCAGTTGAAATAGCAGAATCTTGTTCAGGCATATATTCTGTCGTAGTATTTGTTGCAGCGTTCATTGCTTTCATTGGTAATGAATATAATCGTTTTGACATGTTTGTTTTATTCTTATTGATTCTAGGTATTTTGACTGCCTATTTTTCAAATCTTATCAGGATGACGATCATAGTATTGGTGGGGCATTACTATGGAATCGACAATATGTTATTCGTTCATTCAAATATAGGTTGGATAATTTTTTTAATTTGGATATCGATATTTTGGAGTTTACTTTTTTATATTTTGCCTAAGCAACCTAATCAAATTAATGAGTGATAATTTTAACTACTATGGTACAGGTACTTTTCTGTTTAAGTGATTAAATGAAAATAGGAATAATAGGCTATGGCGTTGTTGGAAAAGCAGCAGATAATACTCTTAGTAAGGTCTACGAAACAGTAAAGTATGATAAGTACCAAAATCTTGATTCATTTCATTCCTTAATTTCGTGTAAGTTTGTTTTTGTAATGGTCCCCACTCCTTTTGATTGCGAAAAAAACGAAGTAAATCTAGAGGCTGTAGTTAAATCTCTTGAAAAACTAGACAGTTTAAAATTTAAAAATATCGTTATAATTAAGAGCACAATCCCTCCCGGTTCTTGCAAGATTTTTTCTAAAAGATTCAATTTAAAAATAGTATTTAATCCTGAATTTTTAAGAGAAAGTACTACACCCGATGAAGATTTCGAGAACCAAGAGACGATTGTTATTGGTACCAATTCTAATAAAGATTTTGATTCAGTTAAAGAAATGTATCAAAAAGTAGCAGTTTCTCATGCAAAATATTACCATACTTCATTATCCGAAGCTGAGATGATAAAAACTGCTCAAAATACAATGCTGGCATCCAGAGTAGCCCTCGCCAATATGATTTTTGACGCATGTGAGAAGAATGGTGTTGATTATCAAAAAATTAAAGAAATAGCATTTGATAATTTTGAAATATTAGGTCCACACATGGTTGAGGTACCTGGTCCAGATGGTGAGAGAGGTTTCGGAGGTAAATGCTTGCCAAAAGACATAAGGGCTTTTTCTACAGTTTATCAATCTGAATTATTAAAGGAGATAATCAATTACAACGACTCCTTAAGGAATGATTTAGATAAGTTTTTGATGAACTATAAAAAGTAATTTTTATATTGAAAAATACCTTGAATTTTCATTTGCAAAATACAAGCCAGAAACACTTGCAGCAGGCATCATTGAATAATTCTCAGTAAGTTCTATACCAATTTTTACAGCTTCTAAAATTTCAAATAACTTTACTTTTTCCTCATGGTTTGGACATGCAGGATAACCAAAAGCAGGCCTAATTCCGCGGTATTTTTCTTTTATTAGGTCG
>MDTG01403633.1_pt1 | contig 22848 bp, 24 predicted proteins | sample 811421 | NCBI WGS metagenome assembly MDTG01 (sample SAMN05326645, study PRJNA326480) | marine metagenome | isolation source: seawater | place: Pacific Ocean: South East | collected 2011
AAAATCTAAGTAGAATTATCTACGATGAATAAAAGACTCAGTAGACGAAATTTCTTACTCAGCCTAGCAAGTAATTTGACACTTTTCACTTTGTGCAATCTTTTTTTAAAAAAAAGAATAAATGCCAAATCCAAACCAAAAGTTTTGATAGTAGGTTCTGGTATAGGTGGCCTATCGTGTCTCAATAATCTTAATAAAATATCAGATGTAATTGATATAATAGTGATTGATAAAAACAAAAATATAAGAACTGGACCACTTTCTAACCTTGTGCTAGGAGACATTATTTCTGAAGATAAAATTACTTTCGAAGTCAATCCTAAAAAATATAACAATGTCAAATTTATTTATGATGAGATCAAATATATTGATCCAGATAAAAAAATTGTGAAAGTTTCTGATGACGTTGTAGTAAATTTCGATTTTGCTATTTTGTCCCCTGGAGTTGGATATAAAGATAACATTATAGATGGATATGACCCATATAATAAAGAATTATTACCTCATTGTTGGGATGGAGATAGTGATCTAAAAAGATTTAAAAAAGAATTAAATGATATAGAAAAAAAATCAACCATCATTATTTCCTCCCCAGACTATCCTTACAGATGTCCACCTGCTCCATATGAAAGAGCATCACTAATAGCTAACTATCTAAAAAAAAAAAAAATTGACTCAAAAATATTAATATTTGATTCCAAAGATTCATTTACAAAACAAGAAAACTTTTTAAACGAGTGGGATCTTTATTATAAGAACATAATTGAGTGGATTCCAAGACAGCAAGGAGGAAAGATAATCTACTTTGATAATCATAATAATATTATAAAGAATGAACAGGGAAATAAAATTAAAGCTGATTTAATTCATTTTATTCCAGATCAAAAAGCTGCGGATATTTTCTCTCAATCAAATCTTTTAGACAAAAAAAAAGATTGGTGTAAAATTAACCCTGTTACATTCGAGTTAGATGGTTTCGATAACATTTTTGTATTAGGGGATTCAATAAATGCATGGGATATGCCAAAATCAGCATTTTCAGCTAATAGTCAAGCAAGGGTTCTTGCTATAAATTTAGTTAACAAAATTCTAGATAGAGAGTTTATTGATCCAGTTTTCTTAAATACGTGTTACAGTTTTTCTAAGGAGAATAGAGCTTTTTCAATTACTGCATGGTATCGTCTTAATGCAGATAAAGATAGAATAGTTTCTCTAGGAAGTTCACAAAGTAGTGTCAATTCATCAAATCTAGTCAGAAACCAGGAGGCGGGTCATGCTTTCGGTTGGTTTGAAACAATGGTAAATGATCTCTTTTTATAAATAAAATTCATAAAAATTTATTGATTATTTCATCGGAAAATTTCTGTAAATCTGAACTGATACATTTTTTATTTCCTCTTAGTGTTGAAGACATTCCCTGGTTGATCTGTTCCATATCAATGGAAACAACCCTTAAACTTAGATTTTTATTCTCCTCCATAAATGTTTTAAACATTGCATTTCTAGCACTTAAACAAATACTAAATGTATTATGATACGCCTTCCCAATTGAAATATCTGTATTTGTTACAGTAATTAACTTCGGCTCCTCTGCTTTTCGTATTAAAGGTTCAAGTTCTTTTAAAATTCTCCAAAAGGAAGAAATATTTATCTCTATAAATTTATCCCACTCACTATGTGAGATATGGGTAAGGGGTTTTAATCCATTAAACTGTCCTATAAGATTTACAATTAAGTCAATTTTTTTATATTTAAGTGATATGCATTTAAATAGATTTTCATAAAATTCTTTTTTTGTAACATCACCTTGAAAGAGAATAGGCTTTTTTACTTTTGATATTTTATTACTCAATTCCTTTAACTTATCTAAAGATCTTCCTTGAAGTATTAGATTAATATTCTTCTTAGCTAATTCAAAAGATAATGTTGAGCCTAAAACACCCGTTGATCCAAAAATAATTGCATTGTAGGCATCGGGATTTTTCATTTTTTTATTTCTTAGGTTCAATTAGAAGCGAAAGTTGTGATGCCATAACCCCAGACTCTTGATCTATAAGTTTTACAGGATAATCTCCACTAAAGTAATGATCTGTGAACATTGGGTTTTCATGATTTCTTCCTTTTTCAAAGCCTAAGGCTCTGTAAACACCATCTAGTGAAATGAATTTCAGAGTATCAACGCCTATATAGTCTTTTATTTGCGAAATAGAATATTTTGACGCTAATAGCTCTTCCTTAGTAGGAGTATCTATGCCATAAAAACATGGATATTTTACTGGAGGACTCGCTATGCGCATATGAATTTTTTTTACACCACAATTTTTAAGCATTTCAACAATTTTAATTGAAGTTGTTCCTCTAACAATTGAATCATCTATTAAAGCAATGTTTTTATTTTTAAACGAAGCGATATTTGGATTATGTTTCAATTTTACAGATAAGTTTCTCACACTACTTGAATCCTCTATAAAAGTTCTTCCTGTGTAGTGATTTCTAATAATTCCTAGTTCAAAAGGTTTTTTAATAATTTTCGCGTAACCTAAAGCTGACGCATTACCTGAATCAGGAATTGGAATTACTGCATCAATTATATCGTTATCATTAGGATTTTCTTTGGCTAGTTCATTACCAATTCTTTTCCTAACATTATAGACGTTTTTTCCTTGAAGAATACTATCTGGCCTTGAAAAATATATATATTCAAATAAACAAGGCCTAAGAAATGTTTTTTTGAACGGTTTGATTGATTTTATTCCATTTTCTGAAATTATTACGATCTCCCCAGGATCTATATCTCTTATTAATTCAGCACCAATAATGTCAAGCCCGCAACTTTCTGAGCTAAATATATATGAATCGCCTATTTTCCCAAGTACAAGGGGTCTAATACCAAGTGGGTCTCTGACTCCGATTAATGAGTTGTTTGAAAGTAAAACTAATGAAAATGCTCCCCTGATTGATTCAAGAGCATAAATTAGTCTTTCAATCAGATTACCTTTAAATGTTGATATTAAGTGAAGTATTACTTCTGTGTCAGAAGTTGATTGAAAGATTGCCCCGTTTTTTATTAGCTTCTCTTTAAGATAATTTGTATTTGTTAAATTTCCATTATGAGCAATTGCTAAACCTCCAATATTTATTTCAGAAAATAATGGTTGCACATTCTTAAGTGCTGACTCTCCGGTAGTTCCATACCTATTATGTCCGATAGAAATATTTCCTTCCAATTTTGATAAAATATTGTTATCAGAAAAAACTTCCGAAACTTGACCCATACCGCGGTGTGCAAAAAATTTTGACTTATTTGATGTAACTATACCTGCTGAATCTTGCCCTCTATGTTGTAAAGCGTGAAGACCTAATGCTGTCAAAGAGGCAGCTTTTGCATGATTAAAGACTCCGTAAACACCACATTCGTCTTTTGGTTTTTTTTTCGAAAAAAAATAGTTCACTTTATTCTAGATTATTTTCTATAATATTTTCCAAATTCTGTCTGCCACTATCGTTATATATTTCATTTTCAGATTGGCTATTTTTTTTTAATTTAAGTTTTGAATCTATACTTTTTTCAAAAAGCAATTCTGATTTCCTTTTAACTTCCTCGCTTAGCTTTTGAGAATATTTGCTATCGATTTTCATTAATTTTAAAATTGTATTGTTAGTGATTTTAATGATAGGAACTATTTTCGAATTATCAATAAAATCTAATTTTTTACCTTGATAAAAATAGTCAAATCCGAAGAAACAAAGCCCAACTAATATGTAGCCGCGCAATATCCCAAAGAAAAATCCTAAACTTTTGTCTAAAATACCTACGTAGCTTTCTTTTACATAAATAGAAAGCTTTTTTGTAATAAATGAAAAAATGATAAATATTATGATGAAAAATATGAAATAAGATAGCCCAGTTGAAATCAAAATATTATTTATAAATTTATTAAAAAAATTTACAAAATTATTTCCATATTTATAAGCACCAAGAAACGATAATATCCAACCACTTATAGATAAAAGCTCCAGAGAAATCCCCCGAAAGAACGCAAAAAAAGCTGAAATTAGAATTATGCTTAAGATGACTAAATCAAACACGACTTTATATTAACTCCTTTCTAAACTCCATTTATAAAATTCTTCAAGTTTTTATTTTTTGCTACATTAATAGTTTTCGCCTCACCATACCAATTAATTATTCCATTTTTTAGAAATGCTACATAGTCACCAAATTCATACACGCTATCCATGTCATGTGTTACTGTAATAGTTGTTATTTTTTTTCTTCTAACTAGATTTTTGATTAATATGTTAATTTGTCTTGCAATTATTGGATCAAGTCCGGTCGTAGGTTCGTCAAGGATCAATATTTTAGGCTTTTTAATTATAGCTCGTGCCAATCCAACTCTTTTTTGCATCCCAACTGATAGTTCAGATGGATATTTTTTTAAAATATTTATAGGCAACCCCACCTCATCTAAAATTGGCGAAAGGTCATCTCTCCTATTGGCAAGTCTCAAATTTTCTTCTACATTTAAACTGTCTAAAAGAGCAGAATTTTGAAAAAGGATTCCAAAATTAGACATATACTGCATCTTTGCCTTTGAATCTAACTTTTTAATATTTTTAAATTCTTCAAAGTCAATAGTTCCCTGATCGTAATCGATTAAACCTATAATACACCTTGTGAGAATTGATTTTCCAGATCCTGATTCACCGATTATTGATAGCGATTCTGATTCATATATTTTAAGATCTAGATTTTTGAGGACATTTTTCCTTTGAAAAGATTTAAAGAGATTCTTAACACTAATTTTTAATTTTCTCATAATTTAAAGAAAAATGAAGTAATGATGTAATTCATTAATAATATCAAAATTGAGGAAGAGACAACAGAGTATGTTGTTGATTGCCCAACTCCCTGAGCACCACCTTTTGCATTAAATCCATGATAACATCCCATAAATGTAATTAAAAACCCAAATACGCTTGCTTTAACTAATCCTGAGAATACATCAATAAACTGAACAAAATTGTATGTATTTTGTAAATAGACTGTAGGATTAAAATTTAACAGATTAACGCAAATTAGATATCCCCCCAAAACCCCAATAATGTCGCCTATAAATACGAGCATTGGCAATGAAATAATACCTGCTAGGATTCTTGGAATTATTAAATAATTAAATGGATTAGTGGATAGTGTTCTCAGTGCGTCAATTTGTTCTGTTACTTTCATGGTACCAATCTCTGCTGCAATTGCAGCTCCAGATCTTCCTGCAACCATTAAACCAGCCAAAACAGGTGCTAATTCTCTTGTAATTGATAAAACAACTACATTGGGAATAGCACTTTCAGCAGAAAATCTCGAAAATCCAGTATACGATTGAAGGGCCAGAACCATTCCAGTAAATATTGATGTTAGCCCAACAACAGGAAGAGAATTGAAACCTATTTTCACAAATTGTTTTAAAAATATGTTAAAATAGAACTTATCTATAAATGCGAATTTGATACAGTTTAGAAAAAAATCTATGATTTCTCCGATTGAGTGGAAAAAAGTAAAAATCAGAATAAAAAATTTTTTTGCTAAATTTAGGATATTATCCAACCATCTATACATTATCTAGCCAATATATTGTTTTTTAATTCAGAAACCAATATTATTTCAATAAGATGCAAAATAATTTTTTAAACAAAAGTTAATAATTGTTATCAGCAAGGTCAGAAAACTTAGTCCAACTTGGGTTAAAATGTAACTTGACTTTAGATATCGGTCCATGGCGATGTTTGGCAATTATTGCCTCAGCAACGTTATGCACCTTTTCCATTTTGCTTGTCCAAATTTCGTGTTTCTCTGTTCCTTCAGGTGGTTCTGTTCTTGCTAGATAATATTCCTCACGATATAGAAATACCACCAAGTCTGCATCTTGTTCAATTGCACCTGACTCCCTGAGATCTGATAATTGTGGCCTTTTTTCTTCTCTGTCTTCAACTTTTCGTGACAATTGAGATAATGCAATGACAGGAATATTTAATTCTTTTGCAATGGCTTTAAGTCCTCTAGTAATATCTGATATCTCCTGAACCCGATTATCATTAGCTCTGGATTCACCATTAACTAGTTGCAAGTAGTCTAAAATGAGAAGGTCTAGGCCAAATTTTCTTTTCATTCTTCTTGCTCTAGTCCTAATAGATGAAATGCTTAATGCTGGAGAATCGTCTATAAATAGATTTAATTTTTTAAGATCTTCACTTGATTTTAGTAGTTTATTAAAGTCTGTTTTTGACAAGTTTCCGGTTCTAATATTTTCAGAGGAAAGCTCTGAAAGCTCTCCCATTAATCTTGTCGCTAACTGTTCTGATGACATTTCAAGAGAGAAAAGCAGAACATTTCTGTTTTTATTCTTTACCTCAAATTCTTTGGATATATTAGCTGCAATATTAGTAGCAAAAGCAGTCTTTCCCATGGATGGTCTTCCTGCAATAATTACTAAATCTGATTTGTGTAATCCTCCTATTTTTTTGTCAAAATCATTTAAACCGGTCTTAAGTCCGATAACTTCATCACTTTTTTTAAAGGCTTTTTCAGCATATTCTAAAGTTTTTTGCATTATTTCTTCAAAGTCCTTTGGACCGTTATTAATTTCATTGTTGTGTGTGAGATTAAATAGATTTTGTTCAGCCCTTTCTATTAGACTGATAGATTTATTCTCTTCATCAGTTAGATAAGAATCGTTGATTAAGTCTGTACCAACGTCAATTAACTTTCTTCTCAGAAATAAATCGTGAATTAACTCTCCATACTGTTTTGAATTGATAATGCTGACAGTATTTTCACAGAGCTTTAATAAGTAAGTAAGTCCACCATTTTTTACAAAATCATCATTACCATCTAATTGTACTTTTACAGTATTTAGATCAGCTATTTGATCATTTGTTATTAACTTTTTAATTGATTCAAAAATAATTCTGTTTATTTTGCTTGAAAAAAACTCAGATTCAAGAAAGTCTTCGATTTTTTCAAAAGCTTGATTGTTCGATAGTATTGCACCTAACAAAGCCTGCTCCGCGCCTAAATTCATGGGAACATCTCTTATTAGACTAAAGTTTTTTGATGAAACAAGATTGGTTAATTTCTTTTTCTCAGAACTTTCCATTATTTATAATAACAACACATAAAACTTTAGCATCAAATTTCTGCCTGTTAATTAAGTGGATAACGGGTACAACTTCTAGAAATTCATTACGTATAAGTTTATCATATATAATAAATACAAAGAGAAGCAAAAAAAAGATACCTTTGCTCCAATATTTACCTTTTTTAAAATTAACAATGAAAAAAAGGTAACCGTCATTAAAAGAAAAATGACATCTCTCGATAAGATGGATTTGTTGTATGAAAAATTCTCAAAAAGCGAAACAAACCCTAATATTAATAAAAGATTATAAATATTTGAACCTATAATATTTCCAATTATCATATTCGATTTCCCTTTTTTAGCTGCTGTTACAGACGTCGCTATCTCTGGTAATGAAGTTCCTAGTGCTATAATTGTCAGACCAATAAAAGAATCGGAAATATTCAATTCCTTAGATATAGAAATGGCTGAATCAACGGTAATGTCAGCCCCGAACAGAGTTAATAAAATAGATATAAAGCACACTGGTGCCCCAAATAAGAAAGGCTTTTTAAACGACCTCATTGAAAAGAAGTCATTTTCAATTCCTATATCACTCACTTCTTTAGACATAGAGTTTTTAAAACTTTTGAATACGTAAAATATAAAAAGAAAAATAAATATAAGTCCATAATTTTTATTTAAATATGAAAACAAAAAAATTAACATAAAAATAATATGCGAAACAAAATGAAAAAAAATATCAAACTTTGAAATTTTTATTGATTTAAGTTCTGCAGTTATACCTGCGGCAAAAGTTACTAAGAGGAGGTTCGCTATGTTTGAGCCAATTACATTCCCAACAGAGATATCGGCTGAACCTTTGATAACCGCATCAATTGATACAACTAGCTCGCATAGTGAGGTCCCAAATCCAATAACAATGAGTCCAAGAAAAAATTCAGATATCTTTAATTTTTTTCCAATTGCAACAGCGCTTGTAATTAGAATGTCAGCCCCTTTGACAAGAAGTAATAGGCCAAGAAGCAAAGCGAGGGAGCTCAAAAGCATTTAAGAGTTTCTAATTAAGATATTTACACAGTTTGGTATCGACAAACTCATTTGTTCAAATAATTTTTTTTTGAGCCTAGTCATGAACGTGGCTTTAAGTTTTTGGATTCTTGTCTTTGTCGACTGATGAATCTTTTTCATTTTTTAGTTTTAAATCATTTTTATTTTTCTTTTCATCAGTTACGCTAGCAGAATTTTTTTTTGTTGAAACTTTCAAGTCATTTTCTTTAGGACTTTCTGCCTTTTGTTCAGCAACAGCCTCTGTCTTTGAAGGGCTTTTAGTAATACTATCTTTGGTTGAAACTTTTTTGGAATCATCACTTTCTTTATTTGATTCATTTTTTAAATCTTCTCTTTGTTTTTTCGCATTTTGTTCAGATGTTGCAACATTAATTTTTAGACTACAACCAACATCTGCATGGAGTTTTATGTTTAAATCATAGATACCAATTTTTTTTATTGAGGTATGAAGATTGATATTAGAGGGTTTAATAGAGATTTTTTTTTCATTAAAGTAATTTGCAATATCTTTGGGTGATACAGATCCGTATAGTTGTCCGTTATCACTAGCATTTCTTATAAAAATAATCTCTTTGTTTTCAATCTTCTTGATTACTTCTTTTGATTCTTGAATTATTTTCTTATTTTTTTCAATTAACTCATTCTTTATTTTGAGAAATTTATCTTTATTCTCTTTATTTGCTCGAAGAGCTTTTTTATTAGGTATTAAGTAATTTCTAGCAAAGCCATTTTTGACTTTAACAACATCGCCTATTTGCCCTAAGCGATCAAATGTTTCTAAAAGAATAACTTCCATTTTCTATTTAATTTTCTTAATTCTTTTTAAATTTTCTAGAAAACCTAAAATTAATAATATTAAGAGAAGAAGATACCCTAAAAACAAAAAAAGTAAAAATATAATTAAAAATTTTATATTTTTATCTAAATTAATATTTGTGAAAAAATTATTAAATGTTTTATATCCCTCTAACAAAAAACTAAAAGACATGCAAATAATCGCATTTAATGAAAAAATCCAAAAATCTGAATTAGAATCAATTATTACAAGTATGATTAGAATCAAACAATATAAAAATGAAAACCAATTTGGAGTAATCAGGTTTTTGAAATTCAGGTGATCATTTTGATTTATACCAAGTTTTTTTAAAACATACTTTCCAAAAATAAAATTTAAACAAAATGTAATCAAAAACATCAATGAATTTATTGACGGTAAAATTGCAATTATTAAATCTACTAATTCATTAATATTGTTTTTATTTTGCACTTTATATGCATCCAGAATTTCAACAATAATGTTTTTAAAGAAAATTCTTATTTCTGCATGGTCAACAGTATTTAAAAATACTAAATAAAAAATAGAAAAGGATGTTATAAATAGCATAATTAATAACGAAATTAAGTTGGAAGATTCTAATTTAAGTTTAGAGGCTAAGTTACAAGTCCCAAAAAAAAATAGCACAAGAAAAGATATAATAGTATGAAAGAAAATTACTTGATTACTTGGCAAGAAGCTTGGCATAAAAACTTTAATTAAAAGAATTTGCAGTAAAGAGAAAACAACGGAAATTAAAAAATCTCTGTAATTTATAATCAAAGCAATTAATATTAGCGGAAGAGGACTAAAGATTGAGTATAGTTGGATAGATACTTTAGCTAGAAGTAATTCACTTACAAGGATGAGTATTGAAGAATATAATATTACTGATGAGGTATTATAATTCCTTGCTTCAAAACTCATTAATTAGAAACGTAGGGAAGTAGAGCTAGAAAACGAGCTCTTTTTACAGCTGTTGCAAGTTCTTTTTGCTTTTTTGTTGATACTTGAGTAACTCTGCTAGGTAGAATTTTTCCTTTTTCTGTTATATATTTTCTCAATAAATTAATATTTTTATAGTCAACTTTAGGCGCATCTTTCCCAGATAACGGACAAGACTTTGAAAACATTATTCTAGATGATGTATTGTCAAATACTTTATTTCTCATAAATTCTCCTTAATTTTGTTTGGTCTCGCTTAAAAGAGAATGTTCTTTTTGAAGTTCCTTAATCTTTATATTAAGAAATCTTAAAAAACTTAAATCTTGTTTAACTTTTATTTCAAACTCACCAAAAATTTTTGGATCACATTCACAATTAATCATGTAATAATATCCTTTAGAATTTTTTTTAATTTTATAGGCTAGATCTCTCAATCCCCATGATTCTTTTTTTAGAATTTTCCCACCAGATTTTTTTATGGTCTCGATCGATTCTTCTAACTTATCCTCTGCTGATTTTTGTGATAATTGACCACTGAATATAAAAACATTCTCATAAAGCATAAAATCTCCTTTTGGATAAACTTTTTAAGTTTAGCTATTTTAATTATTAAATAGCAAGGTTAGTTTTTTAAGTTTATAACATTAATGTTTATTATTTAAAAGCAACAAAAAAAAAATGTCAAAGAAAATTGCTTTAGTTTTTCCTGGTCAAGGTTCCCAAAATATAGGAATGGGTAGCGATGTTGTTAATGATTTCAAAGAAGCAAGAGAGGTATTTGAGGAAGTCAACGACACACTAAAATTCAATCTTTCAAAAATTATTTTTGATGGTCCTGAAGATAAACTCACAAATACGGCTAACACGCAACCAGCACTTATGACTGTTAGTATGGCTATTTTAAGAGTTATTGAAAAAGAATTGAAAAAGAAAGTATTTCAATTCTCTGATATTGTGTTGGGGCACTCACTTGGTGAGTATTCTGCTTTGTGTAGCTCGGATGTGATTTCTTTAAAAGATACAGCACTTTTGCTCAGAATAAGGGGTAAAGCAATGCAAGATTCAGTGAAAGGTATCGATACAAAAATGACTGCAGTCATAGGATTTGACGTTTTTCAAGTCGAGAATATAATGAATGAATTAAAATTACCCCCAAACGAAGTATGTGAAATTGCGAATGATAATTGTCCGGGGCAGGTGATTTTATCTGGAACAAAAGAAGGCGTTGAATTTGTTTCAGAAAAACTCAAAAATGAGGGAGTAAAAGCTTTAATTGATTTGAAAGTGAGTGCACCGTTTCACTGTAAGTTGATGGAAAAAGCTTCAATTATAATGAAAGAAAGCTTAAAGTCTGTAAAGTTTGGTTTTTTAAAAACAAATTTTATTAGTAACGTGACCGCGGACTATGTTGAGGATTCTAAATTATTAAAGGAACTTCTTATCAAACAAGTCTGTTCAAGAGTTAGGTGGAGGGAAAGTATTAAAAAAACATCAGAAAAATGTGATACAATAATTGAGATTGGATCTGGAAAAGTTTTAACAGGAATGAATAAAAGAATTAATAGAGATTTAAATCTTTTTAATATTTCAAGTTCTGAAGATATTGGTAATTTCTTAAATTCTTTTGGAGGAAAATTATGAGAAATGTTCTTTTAACTGGTGCAACTGGCGGCATCGGTCGTGCGATCTGCAAGCTGATGGAGAAACAATATAAAGTATTTGTTGTTGCAAGAAATCAAGATAAATTGAATAAATTATTGGAAAACTGTAGATCCTTAAAAGGATATTTTATTTGTGATTTAAGTGATCAAGATCAAATTGAAAAGATGACTAATGAAATATCTAAAAAAACTATTGGCATAGATATCTTGGTCAATAATGCTGGAATAACTAAAGACAGTTTATTTTTAAGAATGGATTCTGAAAAGTGGAATTCCGTTATTAATACGAATTTAAACTCTAATTTTTTACTCACTAATTTAATATCAAAGAATATGATTAAAAATAGGTGGGGACGAATAATAAACATAACATCTGTTATAGGCCATACGGGAAATTTTGGACAGTCTAATTATAGCGCTTCAAAAGCTGGGGTTATAGGAATGTCCAAATCGATTGCACAAGAGTTGGCGAAAAGGAATATTACTGTTAATTGTATTTCACCAGGTTTTATTGAAACAGCGATGACATCAGTCCTTAATGATGAACAAAAGGATGCAATTATTGATAAAATTCCATTAGGTACAATTGGTTCTCCTGAAGACGTAGCACATTGTGTAGAGTTCCTTGCATCTGAAAAATCAAAATATATTACCGGTCAAACCATTCACGTAAACGGTGGATTAGCAATGTTATAATCTAATTGATTTAAAAAAAACATTTATTAATATACAGAAGATAACATTAAAATAAGGAACTTTTATGAGTGATATAGCAGAAAGAGTTAAAAAAATAGTAGTCGAGCATTTAGGTGTCGAAAAAGATAAGGTGGTTGAAGCAGCCAGTTTTGTTGATGATTTAGGAGCTGACAGCTTGGATACAGTTGAGCTTGTTATGGCTTTTGAAGAAGAATTTAATATCGAAATACCAGATGATGTGGCTGAAAAAATAACTACAATTAAAGAAGCAATAGAGCACATAGAGAATTCCCAAAATTAGAATGAGAAGGGTGGTTGTTACAGGTATTGGAATGTGTAGCCCACTTGGTTTTGGATACAATCACTGTTGGAAAAGTTTAATTAATTCGAAGTCTGGCATTAGAAAACTTTCAGGATTCGATACAAACGATTTGAAGTCAAAAATCGGTGGTCAACTTATACTAGAGGGAGATCAGTCATTATTTCCAGAAAATGTAATTGAACAAAAAGATAAAAAGAAGATAGAGCCTTTTATCGAATATGCTCTTATTGCCTCTAAGGAAGCAATAAGTGATTCAGGATGGAAGGTTGAAAATGAAAATCAATCATCAAAAACTGGTGTAATGATTGGTTCTGGAATTGGTGGATTAGACGGCATAAGAAAAAGTGCGGAAAATCTTAACCAAAGCCCAAGAAAAATATCTCCGTTTTTTATTCCGTCTTGCCTTATAAATTTAGCAAGTGGACACGTCTCAATAAAATATAACTTCAAGGGCCCTAATCACTCAGTTGTTACAGCATGCGCTTCTGGTGCCCATGCGATAGGTGATTCATACAGAATAATATCTCAAGGTGATGCAGATGTAATGATTGCCGGTGGGACTGAATCAGCTTGCACGAGATTTGGAATTGCAGGTTTCTGTGCTATGAGAGCTTTATCAACAAGTTATAATGAAACTCCAGAGGAGGCTTCGAGGCCATGGGACAAAGACAGAGATGGATTTATACTTTCAGAGGGTTCAGGAATTTTAGTTTTGGAGGAATACGAGCATGCAAAAAAAAGATCAGCTAAAATCTATTCTGAAATAATAGGTTATGGATTGTCTGGGGATGCGTATCATCCAACAGCTCCGGCTTCTGATGGTAGTGGTGGGTTTAGAGCAATGAAGATGGCCTTGGAGAATGCAAGTGTTCACTCAAGTAAAATTAATTACATAAATGCACACGGGACGTCTACTCCTCTAGGAGACGAAATTGAATTTAATTCAGTCAAAAAATTATTTGAAAGTGATTGTGACTCTCTTTTTATGTCGTCCACAAAATCATCAACGGGACATCTACTTGGTGCCTCTGGAGCTATTGAAGCTATTTTCTCGATTTTATCATTAAGGGATGGAGTAATTCCTCCGACGCTAAACTTAAATCAGGTGTCAGAAAACTGTAAAGGGATTAATTTAGTTCCAAAGACAAGTATTAAAAAATCAATTAATTATGCTTTATCAAATTCATTTGGTTTTGGTGGAACTAATGTTTCACTAATTTTTAAGACAACTTAGGTTGTGGTTAGAAACTTTTTATTTTTTATTTTTATTTTTATTAATTCTATATTTCTGCTTTTTTATAAAAAAAATGAGGTTCATAGCTCTGCAGAGCTTGTCATAAAGCCTGGAAGTAAATTAAATCAAATATCTGAAATACTTTATGACAACAATTTGATAAAAAATAAATTAGTTTTTATTTTTTGGGTAAAGATAAATTTTTCAGAGAAAAAACTCAAATTTGGAGAATACTTTTTTAGTGGGAATTTTTCAGTAAATTCAATTTTAGAGAAACTTCTGGAAGGAAAGTCAGTTAATAAAAAAATTACAATTATTGAGGGTTCATCAAAAAATGAGCTTTTGTATTCTTTAAATAAAATAGATCTTAATAAAAAATTATCTCTCAAAAGCATTCCAAATCAGATCATCGCAGATACATATTTTTATGAATCCTTTGATTCTCCAGAGAACGTTTTAAATAATCTGGTTTTAAAAAGTAATAAAAGTGCTTTGGAAATTTGGGAAAATAGAGATAAATCAATTCCTTTAAAAAATATATCTGAGATGTTTATTTTGGCATCCATTGTTGAAAAAGAAACTGCTATAAAAAATGAGAAACCATTAATTTCTGGGGTTTTTTATAATAGGTTAAAAAAAAATATGAGGCTTCAATCTGATCCAACTGTAGTTTATGCTATAACACTTGGTGAAAGAAAAATGGAGAGAAAATTACTTAGAAAAGATCTTAAATTTAAATCAAAATTTAATACATATACAAATAATGGATTACCACCCTCTCCAATATCTATTCCAGGTCTAGACTCTCTAAAAAGTGTTGCAAATCCTTATCAAAGTGATTTTCTTTATTTTGTATCAAATCAGAAAGACGGCCATCATATTTTTTCAGTAAGTTATGAAGAACATTTAGAAAATATTAAATTAGTTAAAGAATCAAAAACAAATAATGAATGAAACTAAGAGAAAAGGATTAATGTTAGTACTATCTTCGCCCTCTGGCGCAGGTAAAACAAGTATCTGTAAAAAAATATTAAAGTTAGACACTGAAATATCAATGTCAATTTCTTATACAACAAGGTTACAAAGGAAAAGTGAAAAAGATGGTGTTGACTACTTTTTTGTTTCAAAAAAAGATTTTGATTCCTTAATAAATAAAAATTTTTTTATCGAATTTGCAAATGTATTCGAAAATTGGTATGGCACACCAAGAAGTTTTGTTGAAGAAAAACTTCAAAAAGGAGAAGATGTAATTTTTGATATTGACTGGCAGGGAGCTCAAAAACTTTCAGATTTCTCTAAAAATGATGTTGTATCAATTTTTATTTTACCACCTAGTAATAATGAGCTTCTTAAGAGACTAAAAAAACGCGCTGAAGATAGTGTAGATGCTGTGAGTGTAAGAATGAGTAAAGCAAAATCAGAAATTAGTCATTGGATCGAATATGATTATGTCTTAATCAATGATGATCTCGAAAAATGTTCACTAAAGATAATGAATATAATAAAAGCAGAAAGGCTAAAAAGAGTGAGACAAAGATCAATTTTTGATTTTATTGAAAAACTATTGAATTAGTAAGTTTGATAATTTAATAAATTCTTCTGGTTTTATGTCCTGAGGCCTAAGTCCGAGATCAATTCCTTGATTCGAAATTCTTTTTTCAGATTCTTTATCTAAAAATTTTAAATTATTTCTTAAAGTTTTTCTTCTTTGTTTAAATGAAAGTTTTAAAATTGCATCAAGTTTAGGGTAATCAAAATTTTTACTTTTTCTTGGAATTATTTCTATTACACTGGAATATACTTTTGGTTTTGGAAAAAATTTTTCAGGAGAAACATCAAAACATTTTTTTATTATACTTTGGGTCTGAATAAGAACAGAAATTCTTCCATATGCTTTTGACGAAACTTTTGCTGATAATCTTTCTGCCACCTCTTTCTGAACCATTAAAATCATTGATTTAAATATATTTGAATCTTTCATAAGATTAATGATCAGAGTTGTTGCTATGTTATATGGAAGATTGGCAATTAAAAGCAGTTTATTTAAATCAAGTTCTTTAAAATTTATATGAAGTGCATCATTATGAATTACTTCTACAATACTAGAGGTCTTATCTTTAATTTTATTCAGGTAAGGTATTAAGGATTTGTCTTTTTCGATTAAAATAAGTTTTCTGGGATTTTGATTTAATATCATTTCAGTTAAAGCTCCTCTACCAGCTCCAACCTCCACAACAGTTTCATTTTTAATATTTCTTAATAAGACAATATTTTTCAAAGTACTTTTATCCCTTAAAAAATGTTGACCTAAACTTATTTTAAAAAAAAAAATCATTTGTAAATAATCTTTTTGAGAAAATTAAATGATGCAACAGTGCTATCTATGGAAGCTTTATTCTTATCAGCTATATCAAATGCTGGCCCATGGTCTGGTGAAACTCTAATAAATGGGAGTCCACCTGTTACATTAATTGAGTTCTTGAAGTCAAGTGTTTTAATAGGAATTAAACCCTGATCATGATAAAAACACAAAATTCCATCAAAATTTTTTCGACTTTCCTTGTGAAACACAGAATCACTGCTAATCGGTCCAATTATATTTACATCAGAATTTTTTATTTTTTTAATTATCGGCGCTATTATTTTTGATTCTTCATTTCCAATAAGTCCTCCTTCACCTGAATGTGGGTTTACATTTAAAATAGCAATTCTAGGTTTATTTATTTTCCAAATTTTTTGCAGTGAATTTTTAAATGAGAGAATTTTATCAATTACTATTTCTTTTTTTATATAAGTTTTTACTTTTACAAGTGGTATATGTGTTGTAACAAGACCTACTATTAAGTTTGCTCCATTGTCAACTGGTTTTGTTGTGCTTAGGATCATTATTTCAGATTGTTTTTTGAGAGTTTTCTTCTTTGTTAGATATGACAAATATTCTGTCTGACCATTATAATTAAATTTTGCTGTTTTTAACATTTTTTTGCAAACAGGAAGTGTAAGCATACTTGAAACTTTCTTGCTATAGACTAATTCAAAAGCCTGATTTATTGATTTGATTACACACCTACTGTTGGAACTAGTCGGTTTGCCAAGTTTAAATTTGATATTACATTTAAGATCTATTACAGGTATTAATTTAGGAAAAATCTCTAAAACATTATCGTTTTTTTTTAATTCATGAAATTTTACATTAAAGTCAAAAAAGTTATTTATTTTTTTAAGTTTTTGTATATCGTCAATTAGAATAAAAGGTGGAATTCCTAGCACTTTTCTCTTTTTCCATATTTTAATTATAATTTCAGAGGAAATCCCGGATGGCTCGCCCATTGTTACTACGATAGGTTTTATAGATTTCATTTATTAAAAAATTTTATGTTTGCACTTTTTCTTATATTAGAAATGAAAGTGTTGGAAAGCTGATTAAATTTTTTCGAGAAAGCTTTTCTCTCTACAAGGTCTCTTGATATAGGTTCTATATCAGATTCTTTTTTTTTACAAATGTAAAGCAAATTATAATCGCCATCTATTTCAAAAATATTTGTAAATTGTTTTTCTGGAGTGACATTTATATGAGTCAAAAAAATATTAGATAAGTCCTTTGCAATGATATCGTCAATTCTAACAACTTTAATTTCTTCTTTTAATTTTGACTGATCATAGCTATTACAATTGATGGAAAGTTCAGAGATTGTTTCAATATCATTTTTATTGAAAGAAGAAAATTTATAAAATGTAAATTTTGATCCCTCTTTACCAAATTTTCTTTTTTTATTTAATTTTATAACCCTATATCCATTATTCATTTTAATATTTTTTTTTATTTCATCTGGTTGCATTCTCTCCAAAATTAATCGTGTTTCGTTATCTAAATTATCTTCAAGAACCCATCCTGCTCCATTATTTCCTCGAGGATTTATATCACTAAACTTCTCAGCTAAAATATCAAATGATGTTCCAGTTTCAATAAGCTTCAAAACAGTATCAAGTTTTTTTTTTGAAGATTTCCAGTTGTTCTGTTTATCATTCAGCAGAACGATTTCTGAAAAATCATATTCAGTTTTACCAACTTTATTTTTATAATTATTTACAATTGCATCAACATCAATTGAATTGATAGTAATTTTTGAGGAAAACATTTGCTGGGAAAATTTTTTCCAAAGAAGTTCGCTTTTCAATTGTTCTAAAACAATTTCGAAATCTATATTTTCAGACTCTAAAAATAATTTAAAATCATTGAAATCTTCAACAGGAAAATTGTATATAACTCCAGCAAAATCAATAACCTCATCTTTACTTGCGGTTATCTGAGCTTTATTTGCCTCAATTTTTTTTAGTTTCTCAATTATTAACAATTCTAGAACTCTATCTCTCACTGAATCTCTATTTTTTATATTATCCTCAAGCTTTAAAGATTTAAGAACAAGTTTTATTCTTTCAGAAAGGTCATACGTAGTGATTGCTTCTGAGTCAACGGATGCTATTAAACTTTCAAACTTTTCTTCTGAGTATACAGTCTTAAAGGAAATAATTAGTAGAAATGAGGTAAAAAGTATTAATTTAATTCTAAATATCACTTTCCAGAATTTCCTTAATTGACAAGAGGAATAAGAAACTATTTGATGTTGGGTTTTCTGGGTTATGGGTGTAAATTCTTTGCCAAGTAAATGATCCACCCAAACATTCGTCTTCATATAAGATTTTTGCATTTATACCGTGAAATTTAATTTTATTTTTTTTATCAAATGTTGAGGAAGTAGTAAAGCTCCAGAAATCTGAAAGTTTTTGAGTAAAATTTAAATTATATTGGTTTTTTGATTCTACTAGATTTGTCCCATCATTTTTCAAAACGGGTGGAGCATAAATATTACTAGCACTGAAATAAGTATTTTTTAAATTAATCATGAATCTTGTGTATGCATTTTTAATTGTAAAATCATCTTTATTGATTGAAAAATAAGAATCAAGATTTATCGACTCACTTGGCGAAACGTTAACTGTAGCAAGAATATCCGAAAACTTGTCATTTATTCCCGAGTTTTTTGGTAGGTATTTGTGATCTCCAAGTTGATAACTTTGTCCAATTCCAACCTTACTTGAGATTTGTGTTATATTTGATTTTTTAAGATAAGAAAAACCATAATCAAAACGAGTAATACTGTCTGATCTATCATTTCCTGAAAGTCTGTTTCTGCTGAAGAGATCGAAATAATCGAAATCAAAATTATTTACATCACTTTCATCAGGAATACTCCTATCAAAAGCTTTTGGTGTTGATTTCAAAAATAAAAATTTAGGTTTTATCACTGTTTTATAATTCTTTGTCATTTTAATAAATGGTTTTGTTAATTCGACAGTCATTTGAGGATAGAAAACTGAATTAAACTTACTATTTTCAAGTTTTCCAGTTTTTGGATCATTATAATTCTGGACGTGAAATAATCCTCCGTTTAAATGCATCCCAAAATTAATGAAAGTTCCATCACTAAAAATAGTTGGATAAAAAATATTTTGGTTTATGAACAGTTTTTTGGTTTTATTTCCTTCATCTCTTATGATGTTGACCATTTCTAACCGAGATTCATAATTAAATTTATTAATTTCTTTTTCTGAGTTAAGGTCAATTCTTAATCTTGGAAGTATTTTGGGTACTCTTGACTGATTTATATTTTTTCTTAGGTCCTGAAAGAGATATGACTCAAGACTGTAAAAATTTAAATCTCTGTGAGCTCTTATCCTCGCAAAGGAATTAAGAGTATCCTTGTATCCATATTTATATGTATTTAAATAATATCGATCTGCAGTTCTGTGTACTTGGAAATCCAAATATGAATTTTTGTTGAGATCGAACCTTCCTTTAGACTTTATATGACCTCTTTCTTTTGCTTTTGTTGAACCAGTATTTTTGATATTTTTTTCTATTGTACCACTAAGTTCAGATTCAACTTGACCATTAATGAAATTTTTTCTGTGCTCTATGAAAATTGATGGAGTTTTTTTTTGAGAAAATCTCGGTTTAATTGTTATGTCTTCGTAGTTACTAAGTGGATAATAATATGGTAATTCAGTTGAGAATCCAAAATATTGGCTTTGAAGAAATGTTGGAGCTATAAACCCAGCTTTTCTTTTAACAAGAGGTGAAGCATGAGAAAAATACGGCAAATAAAAAATGCTTTTACCTTTGAAGTCTAAAAAAGCATCGTAGTATTTTACATCAAGCGATTTTTTATCGTGAATAATCTTTTTTGCTCTAAGTTGGATTAACGGTTCATCATATCTATTTTTCTCTTTATTGAAACATATTTCGCAAGCTGTAAAAACACCATTCTCTAGTTTTTCCCATAATTTTCCTCTTCTTTCAACTTTCTTTGCTGCTAATCTTAGAAAATTTTCTTTTCCATTAAAGGGCTTTGAAGGAATATAAAGAAAATTATTTTCAATTATTGCGTTATTTAATTCTTGATCAGCCACAATTTTTTCTGCCTTGAGTATTGTTCCATCCATATTAAAAACAGTTACATTATCACGGGCTGATAGGACGTTAGAAGTATTATTGAGGAATACTTTTTCGGCATTAAGCTTAAATAGTTTATCTATTATTTTAACATCACCAGTGGCATATATTCTTGTGTTTTCTTTATCGTAAGTAAACTGATTTGCGGTTATTTCTAGTTCATCAGATGAATTTACAAAACTACTTAAAAAAAGGATAAAGAGAAAAAGAAAGAATTTAACCATCTTCTAAATGAATAAGAGTGCTTATAAGAAACAAATTAAAAATAATTGGAGGTGACCAAACTGAAAAAAAAACATTCAAATTACCCGTTTGCCCTAATGTTTTTATTAGATCTGAAAAAAAATGAAATATTACACCTATAATTATACCCATTACTATTTTGAGTATATTTTTTTTAATTCTTTCTTTTTTAATTGATAGAACACATCCAAGCAAAACCATAGCAATTAATACTAAGGGATATGAGTAAAGGTAATTTTTATAAATAACATGTTTTCTTACTGAAAAGCCAGACTTTTCAAGATTAGAAATATAATTTTTTAATTCCCAAAAACTAATAGTTTCCGGAGGCCTAAAGTTTTTCTCGATTTTCTTAGCGTCAAGATTTATTTCTAAATCCATCGTTTTAAATTCCAGAGGAGTCTGATTTAATTCTAATTTATAACCATTTTTTAAAACCCATAGTTTGTCATTTACCATCATCACATTTTCAATATCTATTCTTTCCAGGAATTTATTATTGAGATCAAATTTAAAGATTTTTACTTGTTTTAATGTTTTTTCTTGTGACGAGTAGTGTTTAGCATTTATTACAAATTCAAATTCTTCGTTCTTTTCTCTTAACCATAGACCAGTTTGTGAAATTGAGTAAAGACCAGCATTACCTTTAAAGTAAATACTTTCGTAATTTTTAAACTTTACATTCATATAAGCAAAAATTGGATTAAACAAAAAAATAAAAATTGAACTAATTAAACACACATTAATAATTGCAGGTGAAATTAAGGACCAAATTGAAAATCCAGAGGCTCTAAGAACATTTAACTCGTTGTGTTTATTTAGTTTCATATAGGTATTCATAGAGCTTAGTAAAAAAACAGTAGGAAGTATAATAGGGAAAAGCGAAGGAATATGAAGGATTGCCATCTTTAATAATACATTAAACTCTATATTTTTGCTGGCACTTCTCCTTATAAGTTCAATTAAATCAATTGAAATAAAGAGAAAACATGAAAAAGCCAAAATAATGAGAAATGATATTAAATTTTCTTTTAATAAGTATTTTAAAATAATTTTACTTTTTAGCATTATAGTTTTCGTGACATTTTAAAAAGAATTAAAAACGAGATCATACAGAACAGAACTGGAAAAAAATTCAAAATTTCCATATTGGTTAATTTTATCGATAAATTAGATGCAATAATTGATATTGTTTGTAAAATTATAATCGTTAAGAAAACTTTAATGGTTCTTAAAATATTTTCTTTTCTCTGAAAACTAAAAGATAACATAACAAAGGTAATTAATATTCCAAAGCCAATTACATTTATGGGCAAGGCGTACCTAAGAGTAATTTCTGCCTTGAATGCTTGCAAATTGTTCACATCATCACCTGACTGCGGGTCAGGATTTTTTAACTCATACATCGTTCTTTCTGATGGTGATTTCCATCTATTAAGAAAATTATTATTATCACTTTGATTTATGTCTAGAAGATATTCATCAAAATATAATACAGAAAGCTTTTTTTCTTTTGACTGAAAATGTTGTGAACCACTTTCTAGTAGAATTTTGGTGGAATCTCCTGTTGATATAAGTTTGCCTTTTTTTGCAATTAATGTTGAAGTTCTATCTTCATCTCTAGTATCGTGTATGAATACATTATGTAAACCATCTTGCTTTCTTTCTTTTACAAAAATAGTGAAGTCTTTACCAAAAGTATTAAAAGTACCCTCCTGAACAAGAGTAGATGAGTAATCATTTTTCAAACTATATAAAAGAATCTTAAAGTTTTCATTCGATTTAGGGGATTGATGAAGGGTAAAGAAGAAACTAATTGAACTTAAAATTAACGAAAAAATTAAAGTTGGTTTTAAAATATCATTAAAAGAATAGTTAGATGAGAGTAAAACTACTAATTCTTTGTCAGTTTGCATTCTTGAGAAAACAAAAAATATTGATAACGCTATGATAACAGGAAGTAGGATTGGAATTATTTGTGGTAATGATAGTAAAATTAATTTTATGAAGATAAGAAATGGCAACCCCCTTCCAACCATAAGTTCAATCAATTGAACACTTTTAGCCAAACAAAACAGGGAGATTATTATAATTAGAATCAATAAAGAATTGCTTAATAGTTGTCTTATTATATATTTATCAACTAAATTCATTGAATATTTGGAAAAAAAACAATATACATTATTTATTACAAATTTTGACTACAATTAATACA
>MDTG01136634.1_pt1 | contig 22847 bp, 16 predicted proteins | sample 811421 | NCBI WGS metagenome assembly MDTG01 (sample SAMN05326645, study PRJNA326480) | marine metagenome | isolation source: seawater | place: Pacific Ocean: South East | collected 2011
CAGGCCACGACCCCCGCGGTCATGACCCCCAGCCCGACCACCCCGGCCACGAGGAAGAGCAGCCCGCCCGACGCGAGGCAGCGCATCGCCTCCGCGAGGCCGCGCCCGACCACGGTCGCCGTCTCCAACCGGAGCGCGCGCCGCCCCATCACGACGCCGTAGCCGCCGAGCCCCGCCGGCAGCGCGACGCCGAGCACCGCGACCCCGGCGACCCCACGCCACACCCGGCACGCCCGCGGGTGCCGCCACACCCAACGCGCCCAGGCCACGACCCCCGCGGTCATGACCCCCAGCCCGACCACCCCGGCCACGAGGAAGAGCACGCGCCAGGGTACGCCGAGCTCCGCGCCGACCTTCCGAAACGGAAGACGCCGGCGGGCCCGAGGGCGCGCCGGCGTCTTCACGTGGTCAGCGAGGCGGACTCAGGGGCAGTGCTCTCCGAGGCCCGTGAAGTCGATCGATGCCATGCCGGTCCAGTCGATCAGCTGATAGGCGTCCATGCTGTCGCGGTCGCCCACGAAGACCGAGCACTCGCGCGTGAGCGTGTGATCCTCGGTGCTCAGCGTCCCACTCGGATCCTCGTACACGGTGTTGCCGCCCAGCGTGCCGATGGAGTCCATCAGCGAGCCGCCGCAGACGACCTCGAGCGCGTCGTTGCCGTTGTAGTTGGCAACACTGTTCGTGACATCGCAATGCTCGGCCGGGACACCACTGCTGCAGATGACGAACGACTCGCCGGGCATCAACGAGCCCTCGCCGACGAACGCATAGGTCGAGCCGGCCGTCGTGTTCGCGTTGGAGTAGAGGCGAACCTCGCAGTCCGGAAGCGCCTGAGCCATTCCGCCCATGTTGGTGATCTCGATGGCCTTCGCGCTCCCCGACTCGATGTACTCGGAGAAGATGAGCGACGGTCCTTCGGGAGCACCACAGTTGCTGGGCGCCCCCGGCGTGCCGCGCTGACCCTCCGTGCCGAAGGTCACGACCTCGGGCGCGAGGCACCAGTTGACGCCGACGTTGTTGTCTGCAGCCACGTCTTCGAGCTGGATGCTCGCGCCGTTGGTGCTGCTGGGCCAGGGCGTCGACCCCGTGTAGCTGACGGCGTCGATGGTCGTGCCACCGCAGCTGAGCGTCAGATCTTCGCCGCCGTTCGACAGGGCGAAGTCGAAGTCCTGAACGGGATCGGCCTCCGAGAGGGGCCCGCCGAGAACCGCGTACTCGCCGGGACGCAGAATCAGAGCGGAGATCGACGTATCGGTCGACCCATCGGAGAACACGCACTCGAACAAGCTGTAGGTCGTGTCCGTGCTCGGGTTGTGGAGCTCGACCCACTCGCGGTCCCCCTCGTCGCCGGCGGCGTTGTAGAGGATCTCCGTGATCACGATGTCGCCCTCCGCGCCCGGGGTCGCGGCCGGGGGGACGCCCGTGAACATCGCCGTGTTCATGGTGTCGTCGATGGCGGTGCCGAGGACGTCGTCCACGCCGGTGACGGTGACCGTGTACTCGGCGCCGTCCTCCTGGGAGCTCGTCGTGAGCGTGGCGCTGAGGCCGTCGGCCGCGACCACGACGTCGGTGGCCATGAGCATCGACGTGCCGCCGGTGAACATGAAGTCGCCCACGGCGACGGTGGCCGGGTCGAGCGGGCGGCTGAACTGGACGACCACGGTGACGTTGTCCGCGGCCGCCGCGCCGGTGACGGTCGGCGCCGCGCAGGTCGCCGTGAAGTCCGTGTCCCGGTAGCCCATCACCTGCGAGCGCGCCTGGAAGCGCCACATGGGCGAGGGGCCGATCTCGAGCGCGCAGCCGTCCTCGAGGCCGAGGGCGTCGATGATGGCGGTGGTCGTGCGGAAGAGGAGGTTCTCGTCGTCCAGCGCGCTCGTCACGAGGCGGAAGGACCGGTGGTCCGTGCCCGCGAAGCTCGAATCACCGCTGAGCGTGCCGTCGATCTCGATGAGCTCGCTCTCGTAGACGCTCGGGTCGTTGGCGTCGGCCGCCGCCGAGAGGTCCTGCACCAGGAAGGTCAGGTCCACGCCGCTCGCGTCGACGTTCCAGCCGGTGATGGTGGTCGCGCGCACGATCTCGTCGGTGTCGACCTCGGTCGCGCTCACGTCGAAGTCCACGACGTCGCCGGGCATGGGCACGGGCGTGAGGCCGGTCGGATCGACGGCCACGAAGAGCGCCGGGCCCGCCTGCTCGGCCTGCACGAAGAAGCCCGCCGGGTCGCTCCCGAGCGCCGGGCGCACGTAGGTGACGACGGCGTCGTCGATCTCGAGGGCCGGGTCGTGCGCATCGGCCGAGGCGGCCGCGGTGCGCACGGCCTCGATCTGCGCCGTGGTGGCGGCCCCGCCGCCCATGGTCATGCCGGCGTCCGTGCCCGCGTCGTCCATGGCGGCGTCCATGCCGGCGTCGTCCATGGCGGCGTCCATGTCCGTGCCGCCGTCGTCCATGGCGGCGTCCATGTCCGTGCCGCCGTCGTCCATCATGGAGGCATCGTCCATCATGGAGGCGTCCATCATGACGTCGCCGGCGTCCGTGCCGGCGTCCATCTCGCCGGAGCCGGAGTCCATCTCGCCGCCGCCAGCGTCGGTGCCCGCGTCGACGTCCATGCCGTCGTCATCGCCGCAGGCGACCGCGCCCAGCGCGAGCGCGCTGGCAAGCATCAGTCGGTAGAAAGTGCGCATACGTATGCTCTCCCTGTGAGGTTCGTGCCAAAGTGTCACTCGACCCGGAGGCGGTCAACGCAGGCTCCGTGCCGGCGCGTGACGAACGGGTGACACGACGGCGGAGCGCCCTCGAGGCCCGACGCGGTTGTCACACCCGAGCCCGATTCGGGGCGTCACGCCACGCTCAGGAGCGCTTCTCGAGCTGTCCCCGAACGCGGTCGAGGAGAGGCCGGACGCGCGGAGCGGGGTCGAGGGCTTCTGCCTCGGCGAGGCGCTCGAGGCCGGCCTCGCGCTCGCCCAGCTTCGCGTGGATCGCCGCCAGCGTGCCGAGCGCGAGGACGCGGTCGCGGTCCGAGCGGAGGGGCAGCTCGAGGGCGCGGCCGAGGGCGTCGCGGGCCTCCGGGAGCCGGCCCCGGGCCTCGGCGAGGGCCGCCTCGACCCAGGCGTGGTAGGCGCGCGTCTCGGGCGTGAGCCAGCGCGTGGGCGTCCGCTCGAGGAGGGCCGCGGCGCGCTGGAGGTCGCCGCGGCGGAGCGCCCCGAAGGCCGCGCGCACGGAGCCGTAGAGGAAGTGGCCGGCGCCGAGGAGCAGGCCGCCCGCGACGAAGAGCAGGCCGAGCCAGCGACCCCCGGAGAGGTGGTGGAAGCCGAAGCCCAGGGAGACGGCCACGAGGAGCCAGCGGATGGTCGGCGAGAACACGGCGCCCCGGGACCATGGCTCGCGGGGGCCATGGGCGCAGCCCGAGCGCGCGTGCTCGGCGACGGGTGCGGGGTCGGCCACGGACCCGGGGGGATCGGCCGACCGGCGCGCGGGAGGGACGCCTCCGGCGCGCCGCCCGTGCTATCAACGCCCCATGCTCGCCTCCCTCCTCGGCCTCGGCGGCGCCGCCCTCACGCTCCCCGGCACGGTCGAGCTCGGCCTCCTCACGACCGCCGGCCTCTTCCCCGCGCGCCGCCCGCCCACGCCCGACGGGGGCCTCCGCCGGCTCGCCGTCGTCGTCCCCGCGCACGACGAGGAGGCGGGCATCGCCGACTGCGTCGCGAGCCTCCGCGCATGCGACGCGCCGAAGGGCGCCGTCGAGATCCTCGTCGTGGCCGACAACTGCTCGGACGGCACCGCCGAGGCCGCCCGCGCGGCGGGGGCCACCGTCCTCGAGCGCGTCGACGACACGCGCCGCGGCAAGGGCTGGGCCCTCGAGTACGCCTTCGACCACCTCTTCGAGCGCTTCCCGGACCTCGACGCGGTGCTGGTCGTCGACGCCGACACGGCCGTCGCGCCGAACTTCCTGGTCGCGAGCGAGCGCTGGTTCGCCGCCGGCGCCGACGCGGTCCAGAGCCGCTACACGGTGAAGAACGCCGGCGCCTCGCAGCGCACGCGCCTCATGAACATCGCCTTCACGGCCTTCAACGTGCTCCGCCCACGCGGCCGGGCGCGCCTCGGCCTGAGCGCGGGCATCTTCGGCAACGGCTTCGGCCTGAGCCGCCGCTCCCTCGAGGCCGTGCCCTACACGGCGCGCTCGGTGGTCGAGGATCTGGAGCACCACCTCGAGCTGGTGCGCGCCGGCTTCAAGGTCGAGTTCATGGACGAGACCGAGGTGAAGGCCGACTTCCCGGTCGGCGAGGCCGGCTCGGACACGCAGCGCGCGCGCTGGGAGGGGGGCCGCTTCCGCATGCTCCGCGAGCACGCGCCCCCGCTCGCGCGGGAGGTGCTCGGGGGCGACCTCCGCCTCGCCGAGCCGCTGCTCGAGCTGCTGCTCCTGCCGCTCGCCATGCACGTGGCCGGGCTCGGCGTGCTCCTCTTCATCCCGTTCGCGCCGACGCAGATCTACGCCGGCGTCGGGCTCGGCGTGGTCGCCGCGCACGTGGCCGCGGCGCTGAAGGTGGGCGGCGCCGACGTGGACGACCTGAAGGCGCTCGCGAAGGTGCCCCTCTACATCGCCTGGAAGGCGGGCGTGATGCCGAAGGTGCTGAAGGCGGCGCGCGAGGAGCAGGAGTGGGTGCGCACGGCGCGCGCCCACGAGGCCCCCGCCGGCTGAGCGGCAGGCACTCGGAGGGCGCGGGCGGAACGGTCCCCTCGCTCGACCTCCATGGCGCCGTCGACGCCTCTCGCACTCGCACCCGCGCCACCTCGCGGATGCGCGCCTTCGGCACCTCGCGCCGCGCTGGATCGAGCGCCACGCCGCCGAAGCGCGCCCCCTCTACCGCACTCGCACCCGCGCCACCTCGCGGATGCGCGCCTTCAGCGCCTCGCGCTGCGCTGGATCGAGCGCCTCGCCGCCGAAGCGCGCCGCCTCGTAGGCGTCCGTGACCTGCTGCACGGCCTCGCTCTCCGGGAAGCCCTCGTCCTCGAGCGCCCGCGCATGCTCCCGCGGCGTCACGGCCGGCGGTCGCGGCCGGCCCGCCCGAGCCAGGGCCTTCTCGAGGCGCCGATAGAGCTGGCTCGCCTCGCGCGACGCCGGGGGCGGCCCCTCTCCCTTCCGCCTACGCCGCCGCCACCACCAGCGCCCGAGCGCCCCCACCCCGAAGAGGATCAGGACGCCTCCGACGATGCCCTTCCAGGGCAGCGCCGCCCCTTCGCTTCGCTCGCGCTCCTCGCCCTCCCCGCGCTCGCGCTCGGCGCCTCGCCGCTCCTCCGAGCGGAAGGAGCGCAGCCAGCGGAAGAAGCCGCGGAGCCCCGAGACCTGCTGCCGGAGGTCGTAGCCGACGACGTCCCGCGACCAGCGCGTGCGCATCGCGTCGAGGAAGGCGCGCACGTCTGCGAAGAAGCCCTCCGACGCCGGCGCCGCCGCCTCGCGCGAGGGCGGCGTCGGGTCGAGGGGCACCCACGCGCCGTCGAGGTAGGCCTCGACCCAGCTGTGCGCGTCGCCCTGGCGGATGGCGTAGTAGCGCCCGTAGGGGTTGTAGACGCCGCCCACGAAGCCCGTGACGTTGCGCGCGGGGATGCCCTGGGTGCGGAGCGAGACGGCGAGCGCCGTCGAGAAGTACTCGCAGTGCCCGCGCTTCGCGTCGAAGAGGAAGACCTCGAGCGGGTCGCGGCCGCGCGTGTCGGGCTGCTCGAGCGAGTAGGTGTACTCGCCCGAGTCGCGGAGCCAGCGGAGCAGGCGCGCCGCGCGGGCCCGGTCGTCGCCGCTGCCCGCCACGCGGGACGCGAGCGCGGCGATGCGCTCCTGCCCGGGGGGCAGCGAGAGGTAGCGGTCCCGCGCCTCCTCGTCGAGCTCGGCGGGGAGGCCCTCGAGGCCCGGGTCGAGGATCGCCTCGTAGCGGAACGCGAGCCCGTTCGGATCGCCGTAGCGGACGTCGAGGCCGCGGTCGATGGTGATGCGCCGCTGCACGTCCATGCCGCGCTGGACCTTCGGGGGGATCTTCAGCGCGATGGTCCCCTCGGGGAGGAAGAGCACGGGCTCGTCGAGCGGGTCGAGGATCAGCTCCCAGGTGCGCTCGTCGCCGACGCCCCGGGGCTCGCGGACGAGGACGTGGTGATCGAAGCGCGGGCGGAGGCGGCGGGGCGTCGAGCCGCTGCGGCTCCAGGCGGCGTCCCGGTAGAGGTCGAAGCTGGTGCCGCGCAGGCGAAAGGCGCGGCGCGCGGGCGGGCTCGCGCCGAGGTCGTCGGGGACGACGCGGAGCACGACGGTGGGATCGTCGCGGATGGTCCCGAAGCCGCCGAGCTCCACGTTGGAGCCGAAGCCGGCGACCTGGCGCCCGTGCCCGGCGCCGAAGGAGAGGAAGCCCATGCCGACGCGCGGGAAGAGGATGAAGAAGGCGGCGGTGACGACGAAGAGGGGGAGCGCGAGGGCGGCCGTGCCGAAGAGGAAGCGCCAGCCGGCGAGGCGGCGGCTCCGGAGGGCGCGGGCGACGGCCTCCGGGTCGTGGTCGTGCTGGATCTCGATCTCGGCGCGGAGGTGGGTGAGCGCGAACATCCACGGCGTGAGGAGGACGTAGCCGAGGAAGGCGAGCGCGTACTCCATGCCGGTGGTGAGCACGGTGGCCGCGATGAGGTGGAGGAAGGCGAGGGCTTGGACGTGCTGGTGGTCCTTGGCGGTGCGGCGGTGGAAGAGCTTGGCGAGCTGGAGGAAGCCGGCGTACTCGAGGAGGAGCGGGAGGATGGGCGCGCCGGTGAAGCCGCGGACGAGCTGGAGGCCGAGGACGGCGAGGACGGCGCCGTTCCAGAAGGAGGTGTAGGCGGGGCGGGCCCAGAGGCGCGGGCCGATGGGGAGGCTGAGCGCGTAGCCGAGGAAGAGGAGCGCCAGCGCGCCGGGGGAGAGCTCGCCTCCGAGGGATAGGGCGAAGAGACCGACGCCCGCCATGAGATAGGTGACGAGCGTGTGGAGGCGGCCGAAGCTCATGCGGCCTCGCCTTCGCCTTCGTCCTCGCCTTGGCGGACCACGGCGACGCGGTGGACCAGGCCGCCGCGGGGGGCCTCGAGGGGCGGGGCGCCGTCGGCGGGGACGGTCTCGAGGAGGGCGAGCCAGCGCCAGATCGCGTCGGGTGGGGCGCCGGGGAGCGCGAGGGGGGAGGCGCCGGCGCGGGTGCGCACCTCGACGGCGGCCTCGAGGGCGAGGGCGGCCTCGGCGAGGGAGGCGGCCTCGGAGACGGCGACCTCGAAGGCGGCGCGCCAGAGGGCGCGGTCCGCGTCGCTCGCGTGGGCCGGCTCGGCGTCGTCGAGGAGGATGGCGAGGCGGGCGTTGACGTCGGCGGCGCGCTCCCGGACCACCAGGCGGTCGAGGGCGGCGCTGCGGCGCCAGTGGATGGCGCGGGCGTCGTCGCCGTCGCGGTACTCGCGGAGGCCCGTGACCTCGCCGCCGTGGCCGAGGCGGCGGGGGGCGGCGCGGTCGCCGGGGGAGGCGCCGAGCACGGAGCGGACGTCGACGGGGGTGCGGGCCGGGTAGACGACGAGCTCGGCCTCGGCCGGGAGGAAGCGGCCCTTCTCGATGAGGCCGAAGGGGTAGCGGGTGAGGATCTGGAGCCCGCGGAGCCCGTGGCGGCCGCGGCGGGGCGGGGTCCAGCGGTAGGTGGCGTGGGCCGTGGAGGCGGGCTCGATCTTCAGGAAGAAGGCGCGGGGCGGAGCGGCCTCCTCCGGGTCCGGGAGGGGATCGGCGAAGACCTCGCGCACCTCGAGGGCGTAGGAGGGGAGGCGCCCCTTCCCGTTGGTGACGGCGAGCTCCACCAGGGCCGGGGCGCCCGCGAAGAGGCGGCGGGGGAGGCGACGGCGGAAGCGGAGCTTCCAGAGGGCGACGTCGCTGAGGGCGCCGCTGACGAGGAGGAGGCTGAGCATCAGGCCCAGCACGAGGTAGAGGAGGTTGTTGCCGGTGTTGACGGCGGCGAGGCCGACGCCGAGGGTGACCGAGACGAACACCTTCCCCTCGCGGGTGAAGCGGAAGCTCCGCCGGCGCGTCGCCCGCCGCCGCGCCTTCCGCTGCGCGCGCGACATCGTCCGCTCCGGTCGCCGCACGCGGCTCGAATCCGCGGCGCGCCCGCTCTCGTCCCGTTCAGTCAACCGCCCTGGAAGCATGGCGCCAAACGCCTCGGCGCGACCAGCTTTCTCGCGCGCGAGAGGGGAACGCCGCCGGGTCGCCGGGCGCTTCCGAAGAGTCGCGCCGGGGGGCCGAGCGTGACGCGGGGCGCGCGCTCCTTCCTGACCTCGAGGCGTTCGAGGTCCCCGAGAGCTCCTGGTCGGGCGGTGGCCACCTCCTCCACCGATCCGCGCGCTCTCGGGCGGATCGGGCGCCGCCGCTCCGCACGCTCGACGAGGGCAGCCCCGCTCGAGCGCCCACGCCGACACCCGAGAGACCGGGAGCGCCGACGGAAGAGCGGCCCCCGGCGTGCGTCAGACGGGGACGGCCGCCTGCTCGCGGATCTCGCGCAGCACCGCCTCCGCGTCCGCCCGCGCCCCGTCGCCGCCCCGCGTGCGGATGCGGTGGCTGAGCACCGGCAGCACCAGCGCCTTCACGTCGTCCGGGAGCACGTAGTCGCGCCCGTCCACCAGCGCGTGGGCCCGCACCGCCCGCGCGAAGGCGAGCGCCGCCCGCGTCGACGCGCCGACCTCGACCAGCGCGTGCTCCCGCGTCGCCAGCACGATGCCGTGCAGGTAGTCGAGCACCGCGCCGTCCACCTTCACGCCGTCCACCGCCGCCTGCGCCTCCCGCAGGGCCTCCGCCGTGACCACCGGCTCGAGCTCCGCCACCGGGTCCGCCGCGCGCCGGGTCTCGAGCACGCGCCGCTCGATCTCCGGCGGCGGGTAGCCGATGCGCAGGCGCACGAGGAAGCGGTCGAGCTGCGACTCCGGGAGCGGGAAGGTGCCGTAGAAGTCCTGCGGGTTCTGCGTGGCGAGCACGAAGAAGGGCTCGTCGAGCGCGTGCGTCTCGCCGTCGATGGAGACCTGCTTCTCGTCCATCGCCTCGAGCAGCGCCGACTGGGTCTTCGGCGTCGTCCGGTTGATCTCGTCCGCGAGCAGCACCTGCGTGAAGACCGGCCCCTTCCGGAAGCGGAACGCCCCCGTCTCCCGGTCGAAGACGTTGCCCCCGAGCACGTCCGCTGGCATCAAGTCCGAGGTGAACTGGAGCCGCCGGAACGAGAGCCCCAGGCTCGCGGCCAGCGCCCGCGCCAACGTCGTCTTCCCCCCCCCCGGCACGTCCTCCACCAGCACGTGCCCCCGCGCCAAGAGCGCGACCACCACGAGCCGCACCACCTCCTCCTTCCCCTGAAGGACGTCTCCGACCCGCTCCACGAGCGACGACGCGACCTGGCTCGACTTCATGTCCACGCGACAGAGTACCAACGAGGCCGACGTGGGAAACGATGACCTGGACGAGCTGAGCCTACGCCCCGCGTACGAGGGGCCGAGCGGAGAGCGATACGTCGAGCGGCTCGCAAAGCCCGGCCTGCGTCGGAGGCTCGCGATCGCGGACCGATGCATCATCGACCACGTCGGCTCACCAGAGAGCTGCCTCGAGCTCGGGGGAGGCACCGGCCGCCTCATCGAACAGATCCCAGCTCGCAGGCGGGTGAGCGTGGACCTCTCGCGAACACTGGGCCTGAAAGCTCCAGCCTGCGTCCGAACGGTCCAGGCATCGAACCGTCGCCTGCCCTTTGCCGATGAGGCTTTCGACTCCGTCGTTTCGGGGTATGGAGGCTACCGAGGCGCCCGCCTCGACGAGGTCTACGCCGAGATGGCCCGAGTGCTTCGCGACCGAGGCACGTTCGGGCTGCACGGCTTCACGCGCGTACGCCTCGGCCTTCGGCCTCTCGTCTCGCGCCGACTCCCCGACGACGTGGGCGGCTTCGAGGAAGAGCAGCGACGAATGTTCGAGCATGGCCTCTGGCTCGAGCGATCGCATGTTTGGCGTGGCACCCAGGCGGGCTTCGTCCCGGTCCCACGCAAGCTATGGATGCTCGGCTCCCACGCTGTGCTCCTGGGCCATCGCATGAAGCGGTCTCACGCTCACCGTCTGCGGGACCTCGAACGAAAGCTGGCGCGCGGCCGAGCACGCGTGGTGGTGGCGGGAACCTCGATGGAATCGACGATCCCGATGGGTGAGGTCGTGCAGGTGGAGAAGCTCACCCACACTCCCCCCCGCGGCGAGCTCGTCTTGATCGTCACGCCAGACAGCCTGCTCGTTCACCGAGTGCGACGGGTCATTGCTGGCCGAGTGATACACGTCGGCGACAACCTCGCGTCCCAACCTGCCTCCTGCGCCCGCTGGCGAGTGTGGGCAAGAGTTGTCGCCTGAAAGGCAGAGGCAACGGCTACCAACGAACGCCGACAGCCGCGGAGAGCCCCCCGTACCGGTCATGGCTCAGCTCGCAGATGCCCCCTCGGGGTCGCATGGCTCCTCGAAAGGAGGGTTCCCGGGCCCCTGCACACAGGCAAGCGCCACCGTGTCGAACGACTCCGACGCCAACTCGGGCCGCTCATAGGGGCGACGCCGCATCTCGGGCGCCGCCACCTGCTCTTCTTCATGATTCGTCATTGGAAGGTCTTCCTCAATAGAGAAGGGTCACGCCGCTGGCGCCTGGATCCTCGAACGCGAGATCGATGTATCCATCCCCGTTTACATCGCCGACGTAGGCGACGTTCTTCGGGTCGGTGCCACCAGCCCCGCGATAGACCAAATCTCTCTCATCCCGGCTGGTCGGCGAGGAACGCGTGATGTCGAAGAAGATGTCCACGCTCCCATCCAACGCCCGGTCCTCCGACGACCCGACAGCAAGGTCCGCGACGTCGTCTCCGTCGATGTCGCCGAGGAGCCCAAAGGCAGGGTGATGTCCCAGCGCCCCTCGGGAAGCGAAGAAATCGCCGAGCCGATCGGCTCCCAGGTTGTTGATCGTGAGCGTCGAGCCAGCGCTGTAGCCGGTCGGGCTCCCGAAGTAGATCCGTGGGCGCGTGTCGTTGCTTCCCACGAAACACGACACGAGCTCACCGAAACCGTCGCCGTCCAGATCGCCCGCCGCGAAGAGGGTACGGTCGACCGGAGCCCCCTGCGGCGCCGTGGCGTCCAGAAGAGACGCCGAAACGGTCTGCATGCCCATCCCGACCGAGTACTCCGGGTAGGCGATCGTGAAGAGCTTCGAGTCAATCGACATGGAGGCTGACCCGAGAGCACCCACGGCGAGATCGACTCTGCTGTCCCCCGCACTACCGTTGCCGAGCCCGGTAACCGCGTAGCCGAAGCTGGCGGCGGTCTCCGCGCCAGGCGTGATGGTGAAGCCGTCGGTGTCGGACGCGACAGTGAGGGCGCCGGTGGCGCTGCCCCCGAAGACCACATGAACGCGACCCTCCGAGGCCTCGAGCTGGGCTCCGATCGCGAGGTCCATGTTCCCGTCACCATTCACATCACCGGCCGCCGCCAGCGACACACCGAGCCCGGAACCCGTCAAGCCACCGATGACCACGTCGGCGGAGGCGGTCGTCACCGTGGCGGGCCAGGGGTCCGTGCTCGCTCGGCCGAAGTAGATGTAGACCGCGCCCGTGAACGAGGTGACGCCGGGGTCGGCGATCGCGAAGTCAGGACGACCGTCTCCGTTGAAGTCGCCGATGCCGGCCACCGCGACCCCGAAGAAGCCGGTCGAGGTGCCCGTCAGCGTCGTCGGCATCGTCGTCGGCAGGGCCGTGGCCGAGCCGAAGTAGAGCTGGGCGCTGTCGGTGCCGCCGGAGAAGAGCGTCCCGCCCGAGATGAAGTCGTCGACTCCGTCGCCGTTCACGTCGCCGATGGCCGCGAGCCGGCGACCCTGAGTCGCCGAAGGGACGACCAGCTGCTCGAAGTCGATCGCGAAGCTCGCCGCCGGCCCGATCGGCGTCAACGCCCCAGCGATGTCTTCTCCGCGCACCACACACTGGAGGTCATCGCCGACGCGGAACTCGGAGAGGTCGAGGGTCTCGGTCGCACCGCCACCCATGGGGGTCGCGGTGACCGGGATCACGCGCGCCGCGTCCCACTCGGTCTCGTTCGTGATCGGGCTCTCGCTGCACCGAAGCTCATAGGCCTCCAGCGGCGCGCCACCCTCGTCGGCCACCGCCGTCCACGTGAAGCGCACGGTGCCACCCCGCCGATCCACCACGGTCGCCGCGAGGTCGTCGATGGAGGACGTCGGCGGCTGCGTGTCCACGGTGATGGTCGCGCTCGCGGTCCCGGTGCCGCGCCCATCCTCGACCTCGACGGTCACCATGGGCCGGCCGTCATCGGCGTCGACGCAGACGTCGACCTCGCCACCGCTCACGCTGGTCGTGGTCGTCGGCAGCGCTCCCACCGTGACGCGGGCGGTGGAGCCATCAGCCGCGTCGGTGGACGCCCGGACGCGAATCTGGAGGCCAGCCGTCCCACCGTCGCAGTCGTCGCCGGTGCTGAGCACGCTGCCGTCCGCCGGCTCGACGATGTCGACGGAGGGAAGATCGACGACGTTCATGGTGCAGGAAGGCTCCGAGAACCCGAGGTTGCCGGCCGCGTCGGTGCCGGAGGCGACCACGGTGCGCTCCCCGCCAGCACCGAAGTCGGCGTCCGGGAAGATGTTCAGGGCACCGGTGCGCATGGTGCTGGTGGCCGTGTAGACGACCATGCCGCTATCCGCGTCCCGGATGACCAGCTCCACATCAGGCGGAGGAACGTTGGCGTTCGACACCGAGACGTCGAACTGGAAGCCCGGATCGGGGCTGCTGTCGTCGACCGAGGGGCGCAGCACCGAGCCGCACTCCGGGGCGAAGATCTCGAAGACGGGCGGGTCGCAGTCGGAGAAGATCTCCACGGGAGACGACGTCCCCGTCAGCCGATCCACCGTCGCGCGCGCGAAGATGTTGTAGGACACGCCGCCCCCGACGGTCGGGAGCCCGACGCTCGAGAAAGTGGCGACGCCCGTGAACGGCGCGGGCAGACCGGCCATCTCGGTGCAGGTGGCGGTGCCGAGCACGCCCGCGGTGTCCGCGCGCACCAGCTCCACCTCGGCCCCGACCTCGGAGCAACGGACCTCGACGTTCGCCTCGCAGAAGTCCGTGGTGAGGACGTCCAGGTCGGCGATCGCGCCGTCACCCCCCTCCACGTTGTACTGCGTGCCCGCCGTCGGCGTCGTGACCTCGAGCTGCGGCGCGTCGGTCTGTACGCGCACCGCGACCCGCCCCTCGCCGACGTTGCCGGCCTCGTCCTCGACCTCGACGCAGAGCTCCTGCGAGGGGGAGCTCGAGAGCGTGACCACGCCCGAGGCCGACCCCGAGTCCAGGGTCCCGGCGCTGAGCGCGGAGTCGCAGATGCCCACGGAGGCGGACACGCAGTCGGAGCCGCTGACCGTCGCGGCGATGTTCACCTGGACGCCGTCCGTCGAGTCGTCGACGTCGTCGCCATCGATGAACGTCGTGTCCGCGGCGGGGTCTGTGACGGTGACGCCACAGGCGACCGTGTCGACGGTCCACTCCGCCGTGACGGCGGTCGCGTTGCCGAGCGGGTCCCGACAGACCGCGCGCACCCGCCGCAGACCCTCCTCGAGGCTCACCGCGTCGAAGCGCGCCAGCGACCCGTCCCCATCGGTCATGGCCGTGGCCGTGAGCACGTCGCCGTCGACGACCAGCTCGACCTCTTCGCCGCTCACGTCGACGTCACTGCGGATCTCGAAGGGCGTCTGCAGCCCGGCGTCGCCGGAGACGTCGTCGGCCGAGCTCAGGAACGCCGTCCCCGTCATGGGAACCTCGAACGCGCAGCTCGGCCGGTCGCAATCGACCGTGACACTCGTGGAGAGCGACGGATCGTCGCAGGTGCCCGTGGCGTTGGTGACCGCGACGCGGAGCTCGTTGGCGCCGTCCGGGAGCAGGACGCCCGTGAACCGAAGGACGGTCCCGGAGACCATGCCCGTAGCGGCCGGAGCGCCGTTGACGAAGAGCTGGCCCATCGCCCCTTCGCCCGCGTCCGTCGAGACCTCGACGTCGATGGTGAAGTCCTCGTCGCAGGTCCCCGGGCCGGTCGTGTCGTCGTTCGGCCCCAACGTCACGGAGCCGCCGGTGGGCGCGGGCGAGACGAACTCGACGCTGGCGCCGCAGCCCTCGATGACGTCGACCTGAACACGGTTGCTCAGGTCACCGAGCGACTCGGTGGCCACGAGGAGGTCGAAGCTCTGGGAGCCCGTACCGGTCACGACGAACTCGGCGGACTCGTCCATCACCACGGCGGTGTCGTCCGGCGTCCCGAGCGGCTCCTCGCTCCCGTCGTAGAAGAGACCGAGCGTGTCTCCATCCGGGACGTTCTCGGCGACGACACGGACGGTGAACTGAATCCCGTCGGTCGCCGGATCCTCGTCATCGGCCTCCGTCAAAGTGCTCCCCGATTCGGGCGACACGATGACGAGACCCTTCGGATCGTCCTTGCACCCCGCCGCAGCGACGAGCGAAGCACAGAAGAGAAGCGAAAGCGTGGACCGCAGGCGATCCGTCGACATGGTCATTCTCCAACCCTCCAAGCGGAGGAATCATAGCAGAGGGACTTGGCGCTGGCCGGGCCCCATATATGGTACGCCTTCACGGCACGACCGGGAGCGGGACCTTCTCCGAACGCTGGATACCACCTGGTCTCACGAGGGTGGCAGTCGACCCTGGAACGACGGGCTCGGTGGCTTCCGATGGTGTGGCGCGAATCCAAGCGTGCCGCCGCCTCAGCTCGCGATCCCGCTCGGTCTCCCGGACCGGCAGCATCTCGAGTCGGCCTCGCTGCACCTCGCGGAAAGGACCCAAGACGCCTGCTGACTCGGGGTCGTACCCAAGGGCGCGAGCGTACCGCTGGAGAGCCCCGCGACAGGCGCTGGGATACGGAGCAAGCGCGTCCCCCCCCTCGACGCGCGACGTCTGGTGGCATCGCACGCAGTAGGGGTGGAGGTCGCAGTCGCGGCAGCCGAGGATGTCCTTCCAGCGCAAAGAGCGGATGAACACCGCCTCCTCGTTGTCGCGCCAGCTCTTCTGCACACCGTCTCGCGCGTGCCCGATCGGTAGGGTCAACGCGGTGCAGGGGCGCAACTCGCCGTTGGCCTCGATGTGAATCGACTTGCAGGCCCCACAGGGAGATGCCTCCAGCCGAGGGGCTCGGAACTCGGCCTTCGCGTTGGGAACCAGGCGCGGATTCTTCCGAAGCCGCATCGAAGCCACCGCGCTTCGGCTCAACGCCTGCGGAGCGCGAGCGCCGTCCTCTCGCGGCATGAGCTCTCCAGGGTCGAACATGTAGTCCGTGCCGATCTCCTCACAAAGCGCGATGAACTCGTCGGTGTCGTCTTCGTTGATGCGCATCACCGGCGTCTTGAGGACGACCTTCACGCCTGCGTCGACGAGGTAGCGAGCGGCTGCCGTGGTCTTTTCCCAGCTACCGGGGACGTTCGTCACCCAGTCGTGGACGTTGGCGTGGCTGCTGTAGAGGCTGATCTGGACTTCCTGCACGGCGAGCTCGCCGAGCTTCGACGCGAGCTCGCGCGTGACCTTCAAGCCGTTCGTGAAGAGCTTGACGGCGAACTTCTTCTTTCGGGCGTAGGCGACGATGTCGAGGAAGTCCTTCCGCAGCGTGGCCTCGCCGCCGCTGATGGTCAGAAAGAGCACCCCCATCTCGGCGAGCTCGTCGAGGACGCCGAAGATCTCCTCGGTCGTCATCTCGCCCTTCTGGCCCTGCACCTGGTAGCAGTGCACGCACTTCTCGTTGCAGCGGTCGGCGATCTCGATCATCGCGCTCAGCGGCGTCTCTTCCCCCGCCAGCTTGCTCACGAGCGCGGCCACGCTGGTCTTGCCCTTGAACGGTACGCTCATCCTGCCTGGCTCTCGATCTCGAGGGCGCCGAGCCCCCGCAGCTGCTCGATGAAGGCCGCCGCGTCGGCCTCGGCCACCTCGCGCTCGACCTCGAACTCGCTCACGATCGCGTCGACGATCTCGTCCACGGTGCGGACCTCCTCGGCCTGCTCCCAGATGAACGAGCCGACCTCGTTCAGCGAGTGCACCTTCTGGTCGTCGATCACGATCACGACGGCCTTGCCCTCGATCACCCGCGCGGCGATCCGCTCCGCGTGCCGCACCCGCGCGCTCCCGGCCAGGCTCACGCCGACCCCCGGAGCTCGAGCGGCGCCCCGAGCCGCGTGCGCACGCGGCCGACCTCGATGGCCCGCGCCAGCCCCTCGAGCCGAGCCAACCGCTCCAGCTCCTCCTCGGGGCCGCCGGGCTGCCCGTAGCAGGCCTGCCGGAGGATCGTCAGCGCCTCGGCGCCGCCCGCGGCCTCGAAGCCGGGCTCGCCGTGCACCACGCGGTAGACCCCCCGGAGCGGCGCGCCGCAGCTGCCTTCCTCGAGGCGCTCCCACTCGTCGGGCTTGCCGCCCGGCACGCGCCAGGCCCACCAGCGATCCCCGACGGGCACGAGCGCCGCCCGGTCCACGGTGAAGAAGCGCTTGCCGGAGAGCTCCACGGCGGTGCTCTTGCCCGCGCCGGAGGGACCGACGAAGAGCATCACCTCGCCGCCCTCTAGCACGCCCGAGGCGTGCACCAAGAAGCCGCCGACCCGCTCGAGCGCCGCCGCGGTCACGACCTCCACGGCCTGCTCGTCGGTCGGCGCCTCGACGCTCGCCGCCAGCGCGCCGCCGCTCAGGAGCCGCAGCCGCGCCCGCGTCGAGCCGGCCTCGGCCCGGGCCACGTCACCCTTCCAGCGCACGCGCACCGGCGCGCCGCCCTGGGGCCCGTGCGCCCGCGTGCGGTGGAGCGAGCAGAAGATCCGCGCCGCGCTCGGAGCCCGCCCTTCGGCCGAGGACCCGTGGAGCACGCTCTTGGCGAGGCGCCCCTCGAGCCGCGCTCCGGACCTCGCGTCGCCCCGGGGCGACGGGCGCAGCAGCTCGAAATCGAGCCCCGCGTGCACGAACCGCTCACTCGGCATCATCCCCTCCGTTGCAGCCATAGAACGGGGGATTCACCCGGGCAAGGGGTTCGCCCGATGTGGTGACTCGGCGGCGCGCCCGCGGATCGGCCGGCCGCACGACGTCTCGAGGCCGCACCGCGCCTCAAAGCAGCACCACGTCCTCGACGTCCAGCGCCTCCTGCGCCACGACCGTGCGCGTCTCCTCCTCGCGCTGGGTCGCCATCTCGTAGAGCTCCCCGAGCAGCGTCGGGTGCTCCTTGATCGCCTTCTGGAACTCCTCGCGCGTCAGCTCGAGGGCCACCGTCCGGTGCAGCGCGCGCACGGTCGCGTTCGCCGGCCGCCGCAGCACCAGGCTGATCTCGCCCACCACGTCGCCCGGGCCCAGCTCGGCGATGCGGAGCTCGTCCCCGTCCGCGTCCTTCCCGACGACCTCGACGCCCCCCGACGCGATCAGGAAGAGCCCCTGCCCCTCGCTCCCCTCCTCGACCAGCGCCTCGCCGGCCTCGAAGTGGTGCGGCGCGAAGCGCTCCATCAGCGCCTGGCGCTCCTGCGCGTGCACCGCGCCGAGGATGGCGCTGTGCCGCATCAGGTTCGCGAGCATGCGCCCCCGGCAGAACGCGCTCAGCTCCTGCGCCACGGCCGGCGCCTTCTCCGCGACGCCCTCGAGCTTCTCCCGCGACACCACCAGGAGCGTCACCGGCTCGGCCGCCTCGACCGAAGCCGCCCGCGGCGCGTCGCTCACGAGCGCCATCTCGCCGAAGATCGCCCCCGGCCCGAGGGCCGCGAGCACCGTCCGCTCGTCCCCCTCGCGCACGACCTCGAGCACGCCGCGCACGACCACGAAGGCCTCGTTGCCCTCGCGCCCCTGCTCGATGGCCTTCTGCCCGCCGTCCAGCTCCCGGACCTCGAAGGCCGCCAGGAGCTCCGAGAGGGGCTCCGGCTCGAGCTCGGAGAAGAGCGGCAAGCGCGGCAGCTCGCTCTCCGCGTCGACCGGGTCGTCCCAGCCGAGGAGCGCCTGGAGCGCCTCGTCCGCGCGCTCCCAGAGCGCCTGCCCCTTCCGCTTCGCGAGGTCCTTCGGCACCTCGATCTCCGAGGGGAGCGGCGGCGGGGTCGGGGGCGCGTCGCCGAGGCGCTCCGAGCCCTCGCCGAAGGCCTCCGCGATCCGCTCGAGGGCCGCGTCGCCGTCCTCACCGGCCACCCGCGCCGTGCGCGCCGCGACCACGGCCTCCGGCAGGTCCCCGCGACGCACGAAGGCGTCCACGAGCCGCACGGCCGCTTCGCCGGCGACGAGGCCCTTCTCCTCGGCAGCCAGCATGCTCGCGAGGAGCGACGCGGCGCCGAGCTGCGCGGGGTCGCGCTCGAGGAGGGCGAGGGCGAGGCGCGCGGCGCCTTCGAGGTCGCCCTGGAGACGCTTGCCGTGCGCCTCGTCCAGCGGAGATCGGGGGCTCGAAGCCATGGGTCGGCGAGCATAGATCGCCGCCGGGGCGCCCGTCGACGGCGCCGAGGTCACGGCGCGCAGGTCATGGCGCGCAGGTCATGGCGCGCAGGTCATGGCGCGCAGGTCATGGCGCGCAGGTCATGGCGCGCAGATCATGGCGCGGAGAACGCGACCGGGCAGCGGCGCGGCGGAGCGGGACTCCAGCCGGGAAGCTGGCGACGGCGCGGCCCGAAGCACCCCGTCGTACCGCGCGGATCGTGACCGCGCAGATCGTGACCGCCCGCTCAGGCGGGCTCGGGCTCCTCGTTCGTGTTCACGACCCAGACGCCCTCCTCGCGGATGCCGTGCCAGCCCTCGGGGAGGACGGGCGTCGTCCAGAGGAAGAGCCAGCGGGCGTCGGCGGGCGCGATGTTCGTGCATCCGTGGCTGCGCACCGCTCCGAAGGCGTCGTGCCAGTAGGCGCCGTGGAGCGCGTAGCTCCGGTAGTAGTACTGGGTCCAGGGCACCTCGGCGACGTCGTAGACCCCGTCCGTCGGGTCGTCGCCGCTCATGGTCGTCGAGACGTACTTGTGGCGGACCCGGAAGACGCCCGTCGGCGTGTCGTAGCCCTCCTTGCCGCTCGACACGAGGGTCGCGAAGATCGGCGTGTCGCCCTCGTAGGCCATCAGCACCTGCTGGGCGAGGTCGACGTGCACCCAGCGATCCCCCTCGGGGATGTCGTCCGGCCGCTCGCTCTGGGTCGCCACCCGCACGGCGTCGCGCTTCAGCGCCAGCCCGCCGGGGCCGACCACGTAGCGCTCGCCGCCGACCTCCACCTCGCGCTCCACGTGGAAGCGCGCGTAGACGTCCGCCACGCCCACCTCGCGGGCGCGCCCCTCGCCGAGCCGGTAGACCGGCCGCTCCTCGCCGAAGACGAAGGCCATCGGGAGCTCGAGCCCGTCCGGGTCGAGCTCGCCGTGGAGCTCGGAGGCCTCGACCATCTCGACGGCGTCGCGGCGCACGTAGCGCTCCTGCGCCGTGCGGACCCAGGTCCGCCCCTCGTGCTCCACCTCGCCGTCGACGGTCACGAAGTAGTCGCCGTCGAGCTGGCTCGCGAGGCCGCCGAGGCGCCCGTCGTGGACGCGCTCGTACTCGCTCTCGCTCGGGAGCCGGTCGTAGCGGTAGGCGCTCCGGTCGCTCACGGCGGCGTAGCGGTAGGGCAGCACCTGGTCCGGCGTGGCCGCGCGGGGAACGGCCGGCGGCTCGAGCTCGTGGTTTCGCCCACGGAAGCCGCGGGTCGTGCAGACGTAGCCGAAGGGCTGGAGCCGGAACCAGCGGCCGGAGCAGCCGGGGCCACGCCCGAGGGCCGCAGCGCGGATCACCGTCCCGGCGCGCATCACGCCGTGGCCGTAGCGGGCCGTGCGCGACGAGAAGATCGGGGCGTCGTGCCAGCGAGCCTGCACCCAGACCTGACCGTCGCGGTCGGCCGGCTGCCGGGGGATCGGCAGCAGCGCCCAGCTCGGAGTCTCACCCGACGGCGCCTGCAGGAGCGTGGGCAGGTCCCGATCGACATCCGCGATCCCGCCCGCCGCCTCTTCCGACGCGTCCGAGAACGCGGTGGAGGACGACACCCCTACGAGCGCCGCGACCCACGCCACCGTGGCCCACGCTCGCAACGACATGCGTCCACACTGCGTCGGCCACCCCCGAACGTCAAATTCCCCTGCTTTTTCGCACCCCCTTGATCTCTCGGGCCAGAGTGGTTACAGTGTAGTTGAAGCGCCGGTCGTCGGCCTCATCCGCCGACACCGGGTTTTTTCTCGGCCTATCGGCATCTCGCCGATACTTGTTGGAACGAGCATTTCAGCGAGCACCGAGCGCTTCCGGGCCAAGCGGAGACGCCGTGGCCCGTGCCCAGCCGCCCTCGCCCTCGCAGGCAACGCCCCGCAGGGACGCTCGCGTTCCGGTTCTCGGAACCGCGGCCAGGCTCTCACCCGTTCATTGGACCTCGCGCGGCCCAGCCGCCGCGTGGGCGTGCCGGCGCACGCCTCGGGTCCGCCGACTCGTACCCCAGGAGGACGTTTGACCACCTCGCCCCAGACCTCGACCGACACCACCGAAACCGACACCGACGACATCGATCCGACGGCGCACCTGCCGACGCTCTACCGCCACACCAAGCGCGAGCGTTGGGGCCTCGCCTTGGTCGTGAAGAAGCTCGATGACCGGTCGGACATGATCTTCCAGGACGGCCGCCGACGCACCTTCCACCACGACTACTACGAGCTCTTGGACCCCGTCGACCGCCCCTACGACGTGACCATGGATCTGGTCGAGGCCCTGCAGAGCATGGTCGACGACGACGAGAAGCCGAAGCTCACGAACGACCCGCGGAAGCAGCCCATCAAGCTCGACGAGCAGATCGCCTACCTGCACGAGCTCTTCGACGGCGGCTTCGCGGCGGTGGACTACGAGGAGACGCACCGCGGGGACGGCCGCAAGCGCCCGCTGAAGCGCCACCGCGACGCGATCGTCGAGAAGGCGCAGGCGGTCCTCACGAAGAAGGCCCTCTCCAAGGCGCTCCGCGACGGCGAGCTCGAGGAGATGCACAAGGCCGTGAGCAAGGTCCTGAAGCTGACGGACCTCGTCCCCGCCAAGGAGCGCCGGGCGTTCGCGAAGATGGACCCGAAGCACTACGAGAACGTGCTCAGCTCGCTCAAGGCGCTGCTCTACGGCGAGTCGAAGCTGACCGGCCGCATGGACGCCTACACGCGCGTCCTCGAGGAGGCGATCGACATGACCCCGAGCTGGGGCCTGGTGACGGTCTTCCTCGGGACGGTGATGCCCAACGAGTACGTGGTCGTCGAGCCGGACGTGTACGAGCGTCAGGCGAAGTGGATGGCCCCCGGCCTGCGCTGCTCGGACCGCCCCATGGGCCTGCTCTACGAGCGCCTCATGGCGATGGCGAAGGCGACGCGCGAGCGCCTCGAGGAGAAGGGTCTCGAGCCCCGCGACTACCTCGACGTGCGCGACTTCATGTACATCACGCTCAAGCCCGCGGGCCGCAAGCGCATCAAGCAGATGCGGCAGGAGCGGATCAAGGCGCAGGCGATGGCGACGCCGCCCTCGGCCGAGGAGAAGGCCGAGGCGGAAGCCGCCTGAGGCGACGCCCAGCATGAAGCCGAGGCGACCGGCGTCCTTTCGAGGGCGTCGGTCGCGCTCGTTTCGGGGGTCCTGGCGCTCGCCGCAAGCGCGGTCGGCACGGCGCGCGCGGCCCCTTCTCAGGCGCTCTCAGGCGTAGGTGTGACGGTAGAGGAAGAGGCCCGTGTGGATCTTCGGGCTGAAGAAGGTGCTCTTCTCCGGCATCACCACGTCCGGGTCCTCGAGGCCCGCATCGGCCACCGCCATGAGCTCCTCGCGGGCGACCGGATGGAGCGCGATGGCGAGCTCGTAATCCCCCCGGTCGACGGCCGCCTTCATCTCGCCGAGGGCCGACTCCGGGTAGTAGTCGAAGTGCTTCGGGTCGACGATGTGGTCGTGCGTGAGGCCGAGCTGCGGGTAGAGCTCGCGCTCGAGGATCGCGCAGTCGAGGCGCCCGACGACGTCGTCCGGGACCTGCTTCGCCGCGAGGTCGAAGACGCCGCTCCGATGGTAGAGGCGGAAGACGTGCTTCGGCGGCGTGTGGAAGGAGGAAGCCGGCGCGAGGTCGAGCTTCGCCTTCGCCTCCTCGAAGGAGACGACACCGTTGACCACGCGGTCGTAGGCGAGGATGGCGGCCTCGTCGGTGACGTAGGCGAGCGCGTGGGTCTGCCCGCCCTTCAACGCCGCGTGGTAGCGGTGGTGCCCGTCGGCGATGTAGAGGCGCTGGGGTGCGAGGGCGGCGGCGATGGCCTTGCCGCGCGGGCTCTCGGCCGGGACGCGCCAGACGCGGCTCTCGATGCCGTGCAGATCCGTGCCACCGCCGTACTCGCTCCGGAAGGCGTAAAGCGGCTCGTCCTGCTTGGCCTCGGAGAGGGTGCGGCCGAGCTCGTCCTTGGCGAGGAGGAAGACCGGGCCGGTGTTGAACCCGGTCTGCTTCGCGAGGGCGATGCGGCCCTTCACCTTCTCGTCGAAGGTCTTCTCGTGGCGGATGATCTGGCGCTCGGCGTAGTCGCTGACCTCGACGGCGAGGAAGACGCCGGTGCGGCTGCCGTCGGCCCAGCGCTGCTCGTAGACGTAGTAGGCGGGCTCGTCGTCGGGGGCGAGGAAGCCCTGATCGCGGAGGCGGGCGATGGCGGCGGCCGGGTCGGCGCCGAGGATGACGTGGAAGGCGGAGGCCGGCTCGGCCTCGAGGCGCGCCTCGAGGGGGCTCCCCGGCTTGATGACGTCGTAGGGCGGGCTGACGACGCGCGCGACGTGTTCGGGGGCGGGGCGCAGCCCCACGAGTCC
>MDTG01079076.1_pt1 | contig 22844 bp, 21 predicted proteins | sample 811421 | NCBI WGS metagenome assembly MDTG01 (sample SAMN05326645, study PRJNA326480) | marine metagenome | isolation source: seawater | place: Pacific Ocean: South East | collected 2011
GTATCTTTAAGAGCATATCTCAAATCATGACCCGGTCTACTAGAATGAAAAACAATCATTTCGTATTTCAGATCTTTTCCAATATACTTGGCAATTAAATTAGCTAATTCTAAATTATCTACCTCTTTTTCACCAACTATGTGATATTTTTCACCTATTTTTCCATTTTGAATTAAAAAAAGTAAAGACTCACATACATTTCGTGCGTGAATATAAAAACGACTACCTGATTTTTTTTTATTTTTATAACTATGTATTAAAACTTTTTCATTATTAAGTACTTTTTTAATTGTACTAGGTATAAATTTTTCAACGTGTTGTCTTTCTCCAAAGATATTCATATTATTTACAATCATTAATGGAATATTATAAGTATTAGCATATGAGAGTGATATACTTTCAGCTGATGATTTACTTGCTGAATAAGGATTTGTTGGTCTATGACCGTCCCATTCTTCAAATGCATGCTCAAACTTTGCAGGACCAAACACTTCATCTGTACTAAAATAAAAAAATAATTTTAAATTTCTAAGTTTTATAGCGTATTCAAGTAGATTTGCAGTACCAATAATATTATTTTCAAAAAAGGTTATTGGATATTTGATACTATTGTCGACATGAGACTCGGCTGCTAAATGGTATATTATATCAACATCATCTCCTACTTCTTTAATAATACCATCACTTATTGGAATTGAGAGATCTACTGAGTAAAATGAGACTCTATCATTGAAATAAGTTTGATTATCTTTAATTCTTGATAAACCCATTGAAGCATAATTTAATTTATCAAAAATTATAATTTCCCAATCAGTTTTCTTAATCAAATGCTCCACTAAATGATGTCCTACGAAACCACATCCACCTGTAATTATTACTTTTTTAATATTCATATTGTATTTTTATTTTCTATCATTAATAAAAATTTTATAATTAGTTTGTTTTATCATTTTTTTTTATAAACCAATATTGATTTTTATGTATACCAAATTTTTTTGTTATATATTTTATTATTTTTATTTGGAAAGAAGGATGATTTTCCCACTCTTTAGGAATATGTTCATAAATTCTTGTTGCTGTCACATTATACTGATTTAATATTTTGTTTATATCTTTTTCATTAAATAAATTTAGAGTATCTAAAAAAGTAGTTGGCCTTGCAAGTAATTTTAACAAAATTTTAATTATTATTTTTGGTAGAAACATAGGCAGCGGTAATTTATAGTGTGGTTCATAAAATTGACGGTAATCTGGAGAACAAATAAAAAAACCGCCACCTGGTTGAAGAACTCTGATCATTTCTGAAATTGATTTTTTTACATTTTCAACGTGCTCTAAAACTGTGTAACAATAGACAAAATCAAACTCATTATCATTAAAAGGTAAGTCTTCAGATACACCCGTATGTATATTAATATTTTTTAAATCTAAAAGCTTTATTTTTTTATTTGCTATTTTATTTGCTTCTTTATTAGGTTCAATGCCCTCCACTTTCATTTTCTTTTTACTAAAATATATACATTCTCCACCAGTACCACTACCTACAATTAAAATTGATTTTTTTTCAAATTTTAAGTTATAAATATTTTCTAAAAGTTTTACATTTCTATCTTGTGAAAAATTATTTTCTTCATCAATTCTTAATTTAACTCGATTTCTCCAATCCTTTAACCCTAAATCATTTTTGTAATATTTTTTATAATAATTGTAAATGAGACTTTCTAAATTTTTATCTGATATTAATTTCATTTTTTAAGTGTACAATTTTTGATAAAGTTGATTTTTTTTTGATAATTCGATGTGATTACCTGAATCAATTATACTACCTTTATCTAAAAGAAATATTTTATCAGCATGTATAAAACTGGTAAGCCTATGAGCAACTATAATTGTAGTTTTAGTTTTTATAATATTTTTAATAGCATCAATAACAAGATGTTCAGAATAATTATCTAATGAACTTGTAGCTTCATCTAATATTACTATTTGAGGATCATTTACAATAGCTCTTGCGATTGATAATCGTTGTTTTTGACCACCTGACAGTTTAAGACCTCTATCACCTATAATCGTTTGATATTTATTTGGAAATTTTTGTATAAACTCATCAGCATTTGCTTTTTTACAAGCATCAATAATTTTTGAATTTGATAAATTTAAGTTTCCAAATCTAATATTATTTTCTATTGTATCATTAAATAAAAAACTTTCTTGATTTACTACACCAAAAATATTTTTATAGTTTACTATTTTTAAATTTTTTAAATTATAGTCATCAATGTAAATATTACCAGAATTTGGATCATATAGTCGTAATATAAGATCAATAATAGTAGATTTACCAGCACCACTTGGACCAACTATTGCTGTTGATTTCCCTTTTTCAATATAAAAATTTATATTTTCAAGAGTTAAATTTTTTGAATATTTAAAAAAAACATTTTCAAATTTAATATTATTATTAAATTTATGTATAGTTATATTGCCATCTTCATCTTTTTGCTTATCATCAATGTATTCTTTAAGGCTATTAAAAGATGCTTTTATTCTTTGTATCCATAGTATCTCAGCAGAAAAATCTGCTATTGGTTGAAGGAGAAGTCTAGAAATATACAAATATAATATAAAACCCTCTAAAGTTATTGTACCCTCAAACAATTTTAAAACACAAATAAAAACAATAAATACTTCTGCTATTACGTTTAGTAAATTTCTTAAGCTAGGTTCAAGTACTTGAAATTTACTTGCTTTATAAAAAGAATTTGAAGTAGATTTAAAAATTTTTTTCAAAATTCTAATCGATAAAAATTCCTTTGAAAATGTTTTTACAAGTTTTATATTTGAAAATGTTTCTTGTAATCTCGAAGTAATAATACTAGTTTTATCAAGAACTTCTATTTCCCTTGTTTTAACTGGTTTTTTTAAAAAAAAAGTTAGTGCTTGGTTGAGTATAAAAACTAAAAAAATATAAATTGTCAATTCTACATCCGTACTTATTAAGTAAAAACTATAAAAAATAATAATGGTGCCAGTTTGAAATAAATGATGAGGAACTGATACCAGTCCTTGGACAAAAGCTAATGTATCATTAGTTAATCTTGATATTAGATTACCTGATTTAGTACTATTAAAAAAGCGTAAATTTTTTTCTAAAAGTAATTTAAATATATCTGACCTAACTGCTGATAAAGCTTTATATCTTGTAAAAGCATTTAATAAATTAGCTATATAAGTAAATAAAATACCTAAAGAAGATACAAATAATAATGAGATAATTATTAAGTATATAAAACTTAAATCAGTAATACTGATTTGATTATAGTTTAATATAAAATTTTTGAGATTCTCACCAATTAAATTAAAATTAAAAATGCCACTAGTTTCAATATTATTTTGAAAGTCATTTGTATTGCCTAACCCTATATAAGTCATTGTATGATTAACCAGTACTGCAAATAATATGGGTTTTAATAAAAGAAAAAAAGTAGAAATTAAACTTAAAATAATGATTACAAATATAAAGGGATAAACCTTATATAAGTGTTTAAAAAAAAAAATTTTCAATTTATTTTAATACTCCGGATGCCTCTATACCGTTGTATCCGTATCTAACACTAGTTTGACTAAATTCATTATTTAAAAACCATTTTTCTACCTCAGCTTTAGTTTGAGGATTATCATATTCGGGAGAAAGCATATCATAAGTATCTAAAATGGCCCATTCTAAATAATTTGAGCTTATATTTACTTGGGGAACATTCCTATAGTCTGCTATACATAGCAACCAACTTAAATATTTACCAAACGGAATGAAGTTAAGTAATGTGCAAAGAGGCCATAATAATCTAACATATGCTTTAACAAAATTATATAATTTTTTTTCGTTAACTTTTTTTGTAAAATATCTAAACCAATGTCTAGTTCTTGTCTCTGGTCTTGTTTTAGAATTATGGATTAAACTTAAGTATAGGTGCTTTCTATAAACATCAATTACAATTTCCCCTTTTGATTTTAATTTTTCTTTTATATAATTAAAAGATTTTTTTGGGTTTGGAGTGTGTTGTAAAACTCCAAAACAAAATATTTTATCAAATAAGTTTTTTCTAAATGGCAAACTATATATATCTGCTTGAACTATAAAAAGGTTAGGTGATTTATTGTTTTTATAATTTGCCTCTACAGCACTACTCATATCAATTGATATTACAGTAGCATTTGTTGACAAAGCATGTTCAGTAAATCTTCCCATTCCAGAACCTGCTTCAAGAATTAATTCATTACCAAGATCTTTAGACCAATTTGTTGTCTCGAAAAATCTTTTTTTTGAAATATTAAATGAATTTTTTTTATCTAGTTGAGTTTCATTATGAATATTCCACTGATACCCAAAATTGGAAGCATAATCTTTTTTTACAAATCTTGGAATATAATCAATAATTTTATAACTTTTCTTTGAACTTTTTAGTTCTCCGCTTTTAATCAGACCATTATTGTCAATTTCCTCATTTATTAGTTCAAGATCTTCATTAGTTTCGGGGCAAACAAGATATTTTAAAAAATTCCTATTCATAAATACTTTTCCATAGATTTTTAGCTAAGTAAAAATCTTCTTCAGTATCTATATCTATTAATTCTATTTTTTTTTCAATATTAAATAGTAAAACTTTCTTCCAATCCCAATATTTACCATATTTAAAAAAGTAATTTTTATTAAAAAAATATAAGGCATTTGCATATTCATAAATTTCTTCAACATTTTTAGTATTTAATGTTTTTAACCTATTAGTAAAATTAAGAGGTTTAAAGTTTTTATCAAAAAAATAATTACTTTTTAAAGTCACTGCTGATGCTGGAGCGTATTTATTTTTTTTAACAAATTTTAGAAACTCATTAATAGTTTCTATAGACAAAAATGGTAAACAGCCATTTATTAACAAAATATATTCACTATTAAGATTTCGCATAAAATCAAGAGCATCCATAATTGGATAATCGATTGATACAGATTTTTTAGTTCTTTGTATAAAATTTACTTTATGTTTTTTACATTTATTTTTAAATTCATAATCATATCCACCAAAATATGAATTATCAAAATTTGAAAGTTTAGATAATAGTATATCAACTATTGTAGTCTTATTAAATTTTCTTAGTAATTTATTAGGACATCTTTTGCTACCTTTTCTACCATAAGAAACTATAGAAATTCTATTTATTTTTTTATTCATTTGGTCTACATAAAAGATTATTATCGATCTCTATGAGTTTGTAACTCTGTTTTTTTAAAAAATTTTTAATAAAATTATAATCTCTAGTATTGTCATAATAATCATGATGAATTTCAAATAAAATTATTGGTTTATATTTAAATTTATAATTTAAAAATATATCCTCAATAACATCTATTTCACATCCCTCTATATCCATAAAAATAAATTCAGGCTCAAAATTTTTTTTTATTAATAAATTTGATATTTTTGATGAATTTACCTTAATTTGATTAGTTTCATTATTCTCAGTATTTGTATAATCTTCTAAATTATGAATTTGATTATAAGCATTTTGATGATTTTTATTAAATAAAATTTCATTTTGAGTTTTAGAGGTTACAAATAAGTTTTCTAAATCCACATTATTAATATTATTTAATTTAAGATTATTTTTTAGTATCTGAAAATTATTTGGGGTTCCTTCAATAGATAAAATTCTACCGCTACTGCCTATTAGCTTTGACATTATTATAGTAAAATACCCATAGCAAGCACCTATCTCTAATATTTTAGCATTTAATCCCAATAAGCATTTAAGAATAGCAACAGTTGAAGGTTCTCTTTTACCTAAAATTCTCTCATAAATACCTTTATCTATTTTATAATTTGAAAATGACATTTTAAAAGTTTGGTCATCTACATAAATATTATGAATATAATTATTATTTAGTTTATTTTTTATAAAAAATTGTAAAGAAGATAAATTTATTAATTTTTTTCCAAATATTTTTATAGTTTTTATGTCATTATTATTTATGTGTTGAAGTAATATTGAATTAGGTATTTTGTATTTATTACTAGCAATTGTAAAAGATGTATATTTAAAATATAATAAAAGTTTGATTAAAGCTATTTTAATTATACTATAATCCATTATTTTATTTTGTATTAAATAAATAGTTTAAGTAATTTAATTTGCTTTTAGTATCTAGATAAATTGTTTCTTGATTAGGTACTTCTATACCAATAATTTTTGAACCCAATAAAGAACCATCTCTTATATTTTTATTTCTAATAACGATTAAACTTCTAGTATCCAAATATACTTTGTCAAAATCTGATATTAAGAAACCTTTATTATTAATATTTCTTAGACCAGTTTCTTGTCTTTGATAAATAGGATTTTCTAATTGATTAACAATTATGCAGCTATTACTATCATTTATTATTAATGAGTTAACTGCCTCTTTGATAGTTTCCTCAGTAATCATAGGAGATTGAATTGGCCAGATGATTGAAAGACCATTAAATTTTTTATCATTTTTTTGAATAATTTCTTCTATAGTTTCAAATATTGATCTTGATCTAATTGTTAATTCAGTTTTTCTCAAATGAAATATAGTTTTATTTTTTTTTGATATTGAAATTTTCGTTTTTATTTCATCCGAAGTGACTATAATATTTTTTATAAATTTTATTTTTGAAAATTTTTTAATTATTGTGTTTAATATATTACTATTACCTAACTTTTTATTCCAGAGATTTTCAGTAAAATCAAAATATCTTCTACATGGGATAATTCCTAAAATTGGATAATTATTTTTTAGATTACCCTTAGAATACTTTTCTTTAATTAATCTTTTATTTTGTAAAATTATTTTTTCGTTATTTGTCAAATTTACATTATGTCTTCTATAATAAAACAAAGGAATATTAATATTTTTAAATTTATAATTTTTTATAATTTTATTCCATAAATCATATCCATCTTGTGCTTTTATATTTTTAGAATACCCTCCTAATTTTTTTAAAACATTAGTTCTGATCATAGTACAAGCACCATTAGGAGGTATATCCAATAATTGATTATTGAATCTTACATTTTGTCTTCTATCAGAAGCATAAACCTTACCTCTTTCATCCATATAATAAAAATCTGGAAAAATAAGCGATAAATCTCTATCAAAATTTAAATGACTACATAAAACTGTAAAAATATTTTCATCTAAAACATCATCTGCATCTAATCTAAAAAAGTATTCGCTTTTAGTTAATTTTAATATTTTATTTGCAATCTTCAAAACACCTATATTTTTTGTTTTAAGAATTTTTATTTTCTTATGAGTTTTATATAAATTCATTATTTCATAAGAGTTATCATCTGATCCATCATCTATTAAGTATAACTCCCAATCAAAATATGTTTGTCTTAGAACACTTTCGATTGCCTCTTTTAAAAACTGGCTATAATTATAAGAAGGTATATAAACGCAAACTTTTTTATTATTCATTTTATTAACAAAGCATAGGTCATATACATTATTTTAAAATACTTTGATATATTGTATATAGACTTCTATAATGACAATATCAGATTATTCTTAAATTTTACAAGTTTTTTAAGTTCATTCGGAGTTATACTACCTTCATGATCTGGACCTTCCATTTTTTTGTCCAAAGTAATATGTTTTTCAATTATTTTTGCTCCCCTTGATAAGGCAATATAAGAAGCGTCTAGACCAATTGTATGGTCACTAAAACCATCATATTTATTGAAATCAATTTTATTAAAATTTAAATCATCAAATTTTGTTGGATAATTAGAGATGCAATAAAGATAAGAAATTTTATTTTTAGATTTAAAATTTGGCAATTTATTTTTTTTCCAATGACCTAAAGAAATAATTAGTTCCTTATTTGTTTGAATTAATTTATTTAAAAGATTTTTATTGAATATAGAATTTGAAGCTAATTTATATCTTTTTACATTAAAGTTTTCAACAAAGTCAATAAAGTGCTCATTAAATACTGAACACATAAACTCTATATTTAATTTGTCACATAATTCTATTAAAGATACAATAGATTCATTACTTAAACATGTCTTTTGATGATAGTTTTGCCAAGTTTGTTTTATTTCTGGATTATTGTCATAAATCTTTTCCCAAAAATTCATATCAAATAATTGAAATTTTGCTACATCTGCTCCTGAATCTTTAACAGAATATATGAGTTCTTTTGCTAAACCAATATCACCATTATGATTTTGACCAATTTCAGCAATTATTTCCATTCTTTATAATTTTCCAACCATTTATTCAGCATTACATATGAAAAAAAAGTCTGTCCATTTATTTTTTTTGATTTTCTGTAAAAATCGTTAAAATTATTTATACTTTTCTTTGATATATATCTCTCTTTGTATAGCTTTGACTCTTCACTAAATGTATGCATTAACAGATCCTTCCATTGATTTCTAAACCAATAATCTAATGGAACATTAAAGCCGTGCTTTTTCCTATTTAAAATTTTCTTTGGTAAATCTTTTTCAAAGGCCTTTTTTAAAACATATTTTAATTTATTTGAATTAATTAATTGATTAAATTTTAATTTTTTTGCTAGTCCAACAACTTCAGGAGAAGCAAATGGAACTCTACCTTCAATAGAATTAATCATTGTCATTCTATCAAGTTTACATAACATCTCATTCTTTAAATAAAACAATCTATCATGATTTATAAAATCCATAGAAGTCCATTTATTGTTTTGATTGTATTCATAAAAATATCTTAAAGATGATTGACATTCTTCATTAAAATTGGAAGTGTAAAAAAAATTTTTTTCCCGCTCAGTTGCATAATAATGAAGTGAGAAAGCAATTTGCTGTGGTGTATAATTAGATAGAGCTTTTATTCTATCTTGAATAGAATATTCAACATTTAAAAATGTCATATTTGTATTTAAAGTCTTTTTAGGAGATATTAAAATTTTTGATAAATATTTATACCATTCATAACCTCCAAATAATTCATCTGCGCAGTCGCCTGAAAGTAGAACTTTAACACCATCAGATTTTGCAGCTTCTGATATTTTTAAAATTCCTAATCCAGATGATACAGAAAAAGGTTGATCACCTGCATAGCAGAATTTATCTAAAGAATTATAAAAATCTTTAGAACTAATCATAATTGTTTTATGTTCGGAATTAATTCTATTTGCAAACCACTTGGCATTATCAGATTCATCAGAGTTCTTATGGTATAAATCCTCTTTATCTTTAAAACCAATAGTATAAGTCTTTAAATTTTTTATTATTTTTGAAGAATAAAAACTCACAATTGAACTGTCAATCCCACCACTCAAAAAACTCCCTACTGGTACTTCTGACATTAATCTACTTTTTATAGATTCTTTTAAATGATCATGAATAACCTGATTAATATTTCCAGTTTTTTTTCTTGTTTCTTTAAATTTATATTCAGTAAGCTTAATGTCTTTATTTGTAATTTCTAGATAATGAGAATTTGGTAATGAAAAAACATTTTTAAAAATAGTATTTGGTTCAGGTATCCAATTAAATGAGGGGAAATCCCAAATTGATTGATTGTTAATTTCAAAAATATTTTTCTTAAATTGTTTTAAAGATTTTAATTCTGATGAGTAGATTATTTGATTATGTGATAACTTAGAATAATAAAGTGGTTTTTCGCCAATTGGATCTCTACATAAGTATAATTTTTTTTTTCTTTTATCATAAAGAGATATTGCAAACATTCCCTCAATGTATGATAAAAAATTTATTCCTTTTTCTTCATATAGATGAGAGATTACTTCTCCATCTGAATTAGTTGAAAGGAAATGACCTTTTTTTAATAGAAACTTTTTTATTTTTTCATAATTATATATTTCGCCATTGTAAAAAACGATAACATTTTTATGTTCATTAAATAGAGGTTGCAAACCATTATCAATACCCATTATGCTCAATCTAGACATTCCACCGGTAAAATTTTCATGGTCATAAAAACCCTTATTATCAGGGCCTCTATGTTTTAGTAGTCTAACCATGTCATAAATATTTGATTTTGATATTTTATGATTTAAATAATACCCAGCAATTCCACACATTTTTTAAGTTAAATTTTTAAGAAACTCATCATAGGAAACATTTCTAATGACTGGAATTTTAGATGTATAATCTTCTGATTCAAATATATTTGTATATTTATTTCCAATAATACTGAAAATAAATTCCATTTCATTTAATTGTTTTTTTGTTCTCATAAATTTTCCTATCAAGCCAAAGGAGTGATAATTAAATTCATCATATCGGATCATAAATTCCTTGTAACTAAAATTAAAATTAAATATATCATTTAATATCTTATAAACAAAAATAGGAATTGATTTATAAATACCTCTTGGAAAAGAATATGAGTATGAATTTTTACATTTGTTATAAAATTTTGAAAAATGCCTCATACTTTTAAAAGTGAATTGACTTGAATATTCCATGCTGCCTAAAAGTGACATATCCATACCTACTATTGTACATTTAGAAAAACCAAAATATTCGATAAGATTATATAAATACATTGTTGATGAATTTAATGTATTAGGAATAAATTTAAATATTAATTCTTCATTTACAATATTGGAAGAAAATATATTTTTTGTGTTATAAGAGTTCAAGTTATTTTTGATATCAATATCAACAAAATTATTTTCATTTTTAAAAAAATATATTTTATTTTTAAAATTAGGTAATTTTGATTTATTTTTAAAAAAATTATTTTTTTCAGTTATAATTTTCATATTAGGATAAAAATTAATTAATTCTACTGGTGTGTTCTTTAAATATGATGAAGTTTTAAATACATATTTTTTATGCAACATGTTTGATTTATTAATTTTAAGAAATTTATAATGATTTTTTTTAAAATTTATCCATTCTTTAACATATTTCTGTTTTAAACATTTTTCTAAGTCAAAATTACAAGATAAAGCTTGGATAAAAATTTGTTGCAATGAATTAGAAAATGATTTTTCAGGAAAAAACATTAAATAATAATCAGGATTTATATTAAAATCAATTAATTTGGGTGTTAGAGCTTTAGATTCAAGAAATACAATATCGTGTAAATCAGATAATTTTTTTAAGTCATATTTATATTTCATTATAGATGCTCCACCCATTATTAATAAAGCTTTCTTATTTTCGTATTTATTTTTTAAATTTATCATTAAAAAAATAATCTCCTAAGAATTTAAAATTAGATTTAAATTTTTTATCAAAATAATTAATTTTAACAGAATCATTAACACTTGAAGTCTTTATATCATTATTGAATAAATTAAAAATAGACGACAATTTTTTTGATTTTTCATCAATCCTATTATAAGTAAAAAAATCTTTTCTTGGTCTATAAATGCCATTAAAAAACCATTTATCAACATTAAAAATTAGTGGATATAAACCCCAAATTACCTCTAAAGGAGTAGCAGAAAATGGTTTATTAATTACATTAAATAATTGATTTTTATTATAAAATTCAAATAAGTTTGTAAGGAACTTTTTAGAAAATACATGTTGGCACATACAGGAAAAAACAAAAGAATTATCTAAATGAAAAATGGTTGATCCGTAATTTTTGAATTGTAATGACAAATTTTCTATAGAATTCAAATATTTATTATTATTTTCATCACTAATTAAAATTTTATTATCTGTAAAACTAGGTATTGTTTTTTTAATAAATAAATATTTTAAATTAAGTATTATTTTTTTTATATTATTTATATGTTTGTTTGGCATATGATATTGAGTAAAACCATTATGATTTTTAATTGAAAATAATTTATATTCATTAAGAATATTTGCAAAGTCTGGATCTTTAGAGAAAATTTTAAATATTTCATTTATACTTTGAGTATGTAAAATATCCATTGCATCATTATTTTTTTTAAAGGATTTAATAAATTTATCTACTGGATAATATCTTTTTTCAAATCCAGTTCCAATAAAGTCAGGATTATTTTCATTCCCAAATATTTTAAAATCTGAAATTGTTGATTGACTAGTAAATATAAAACCTTCCATCAAAAAAAAACAATAATCATAATTAATCCAATTCTTACTTTCTAAAAATTTAATCCAAGCTCCACTATCCAAACCATGATTATTATCATAATAATAAATATTATGTTTAAGTTTTAAATTTTTTAAAACATCTAAAATTTTTGGATCAGCATCAGTTAGTTGTATATTTTTTTTTTTTGTATTTTCAAAAATTTTATTATATTTTTTTAATTCTTTATTATTATTTTTACCATTACCTTGAATATAAATAATATTTAAATCAAAGTTTAAATCATCCTGAGATAATAAAGATATAAGAGAAGTCTCAATTAACCACGGTTTATGATGAGCAAGAATATTTATTAATATTTTCATTTATTTTTATTAAATTTTTTAATATAATTTATAAAATTTACTACTGCATCATTATTATTTATACTAAGGAATTTACTAATATATTTTTGTCTTCGAAAGTTTAAAAGTTTAAATTTATTTTCTAAATCATTTTCTGTTAAAATTTTTATAAAATTATCTACATTGACAGTTTCAATTACTCCTTTGAATTCATAATTGCTTTGACCATTCGTTTCATATCTCATGAAATGAATTGGATTATTGTCAAAATAAATATTTGGAAGTTTAATATTGATATTAAATACATTATATCTAGCACTTTCCCTTATACTGGTTGAATAATAACTTACAGTATAATCACTTAAAGAGAGTAATTTTTGAAATATTGATGGAAAATATTCATTTTGTTGATCAATAATAACTTTATGCGCATAATCGAATAAGAAAGAAGGTACTGTATATTTATTTTTAGGTTTAGTAATTAAAAAATAATTGTTTCTATCACAGAATTTTCTTAATTCTTGCATAATCTTTTTTTCTGTTTTTTTATTAAAAAAAATATTGATAGCACTAAAACTGGTGAAAATTTTTATATAAAAATATATAGTTTTAATTAAATATATAAATTTTATGAGTCCACTATTTTTTTTGAATTGATGTATTGCATGATAAATTCCACTAAAGACTATCTGAAAAGACTGACTGAAATTCTTATTTCTTGAAGGTACAAAGGGGAAGGGTAAATATAAAATTATTTTTTTGTCGTTTGGTATGGAAAATTCATCTCTAATTTTATCTTTGTTTAAATTTAGTAGCTCATTACATATTTGTAAATCCCCTATCTCTATTTTTTTTGTATTTTTATCAGTAAAGTATAGGAAATTTTTTTTTTCTTTATTTTTAGAATATTTTTGTATTAAATTTAAATAAAAATTATAAGTTGATAAATTATGTATAAAAAAATTTCTTTTATAATCTAAATGTAATTTAGATTTTGGATTATATCCTTGCCAATCATCGACAGTTAAAAAATTATCATCACCATGCATTAAAATACAAAACTTACCACTTAATTTCTTTAAATTAGTTTTATTTATTTTTTCAAAAAAAGGATTAAGGGATAAAAAAAAATCAAATTCAATTTTATCTATCAAATTATTTAATTCTTTATCGTTTTCAAAATACTTAAAATTAATATATTTTTTTTTAATATATGAATTAAATTTGACTTTTAGATTACTTAATTTATTTTCAAATACTGTTACTTTAAAATTTTCTTTTAAACTATAATAAATTAATGGTGAATAATATCTATAGTGTGCTTTTGATTGAGCAAAAAAAATTAAGTGCATAAATTAAATTTTAATTAAATTCCAATTAACTGGGGTACCACTTTTAATTTTTTTATTTGTTTTTTTATTAATTATCTTTTTAAGAAATTTTGGTTTTAATCCAATTGCTGGTCTAAGACTTTTTATATCATTTTCTGTAATCTTATGTCCTTTTGATAAATCTTTCGCAAAAAATAGAGATCTTCTAAATCTTAAACTATTTTTCTCAGACTTTGAAGCTCCATAAAATATTTTTCCTTTTGCTTTCCAAGCATTTTTTACTTCAATACATAAATTTTTCATTTCTTTAGGCTCTAATGAAAAAGATGAATCAACACCTCCATCACTCCTATCTAAAACAAAATGTTTTTCGATTACAACTGCACCATATGCAACTGATGCAACGGCTACTCCTATACCTAAAGTATGATCTGATAAACCAATATTACACTTAAATTTTTTCTTTAAATCTAAAATTGTATTAAGATTGGAATCTTTAGGAGTGGCCGGGTAATTACTAGTACATTTTAGTAATACATATTTTTTACATCCATGTCTTTTAATAGTTCTAACAGCATCCTTAATCTCTTCTAATGTTGCCATACCAGTTGAAATTATTATTGGTTTGCCAGTCTTAGCTATATTTTCAAGTAATTTTAGGTCAGTTATTTCAAATGATGCAACCTTATAAATTTGGCAATTTAGATTTTCTAACAGATCTAAACTTGTTTTGTCAAATGGAGTACTGAAAGGAATTAGATTATTTTTTTGTGAAAATTCAAATAATTCTTTATGCCATTTCCAAGGTGTATGAGCTTTCTTATACAACTGATATAAATTATTATTTTTCCATATACTTTTTTTATCTTGTATTATAAATTTTGGATTTTTACTATTTAATGTCATTGTATCAGGAGTGTAAGTTTGAAACTTAATCATATCCGCACCGCATTTAGCAGCTTCTTTAATAATTTTTTTAGCAATTTTAATTGAACCATTGTGATTTCCAGACATTTCAGCAATTACTAATGGTTTTGATAATTCAGAAAAGTTTAAATTTTTAATTTTAAAATCCATGAACTTGCTATTTTATTTTTTTTAATAAATTTGATATTTTATTGTCACTTGAATTAATTTTTTTTAAAACTTTTATTGTTTCATCAGGAGAATTCTTTATTGCAATTCTAAGCAAGTTCATCCAATTAATATTATTTCCAGATCTAGTTTTTTCAATTTTATCTATAATTTTTAGATATTTATCTACTCTTTGATTTTTATTTTTCATTTGATTTATTTTTAAACAATATTTTTGCAAATTTTATATCATCATAAGTATTTATGTCTACAGATCTTATTTTAGGTATTTCAATTATTGAAGATTGCTCTTTTATTGGATTTTTATTTTTTAACCAAACATTAGATTTTGCTAAATAAAAATAACCTAGGTCTTCATATAAATTATCTAAATCCTGTGAATTTTTATTCATTTTTTTTTTATTAATAATTTTGTTTATTTCTAGACTTTTATTTACAATAAAAGATCTTTGAAAATTTGAACTACAACGAGTTGCACAAAAAATAAAATTTTTATTTTTTTTATTCATAATTTTTAAGGCATTAGTGAAATCTTTTTTTATTAAAAAAATTGAAGTAGGATAAATACAAAATATGTTAGAATTTTTATCAAAATTAATTTTTTTAATTACATCTACTATCACTTGATGTGTTGTAGTTTTATCATTTGATAATATTTTTGATCTGAGGAAAGGTACTTCTGCACCTTCACGTATTGAAATATTAGCAATTTTTTTTGAATCTGTACTTACTATTATTTGATTAAAAATTTTTGTTTTTTTAATAATGTCAATCGTATGAGATAAAAAAGGTTTATTATAAAATTTATAGATATTTTTGTTTTTAATTCTTTTGCTTCCTGATCTTGCTGGTAAAATTGCTATATTCATTTAAAATGTATACGTAAGTATTTTATTGGTAATGTAATCTAAATCTTTTTTTAATAAAGATTTATAAATTGGCAATGTAAAGGAGTTACTATAAAATTTTTCTGAAACTGGAAAACATTCATCATTATAATTAAATTTTTTTTTGTAATATGGTTGTTTGTATATTGGTATATAATGCACTTGTAAAAAAATATTTTTTTTTGCCAGGTATTTGAAAAAATTTTTTTTATTTATTTTATTAATTTTGAATTCAAATTGTAAAGGATATAAATGATAAGAATGTAGGCAGCCTTTCTTTGTAACTGGTATTTTAAATTGATTATATTTATTAAATACGCTGTTATAATAATTAGCTATTTTATTTTTCTTATAGATTATATTATCAAGTTTTTCTAGCTGACTTATACCAAGTGCTGCTTGAAAATCTGTTAATCTGTAATTATATCCCAATTCCTCCATAGTATAATACCATCTTCCGAATTTATTTGAGATATCTTTATTTTTTCTAACACCATGAGATCGCAGTAATTTTATTTTTTTATCATAATTCTTATTGTTAGTTAATATTGCACCACCTTCACCGGTAGTAATATTTTTAACAGCATGATAACTTTGTGTTACAATATCAGCATACTTTGAAGCATAAGATAATGAATTTTCATACTTTGATCCTATTGAATGACAGTTATCATTTATTAACGTGAATTCATATCTATTTGATAAATATTTTAATGATTTCCAATCACAGGGGTGTCCAGCATAATCAACTCCAATAACAGATTTTACAAGTTTATTTCTTTTTCTAGTATTTTTAATTTTATCCTCTAACTTATTACAATCTATTGTATATGTTTGATCATCAATATCTACAAAATCGGGTATACACTTATGGTATAACGCAGCGTTAGAAGAAGCTAAAAATGTTATTGGTGAAGTAAGTATTATATCATCCTCATTCCAGTTTAGGGCAAAGCCAGCTAAGTGAAGTGCCGCTGTTCCACTTGAAACTGCTGTACAATATTTTGAGCCGAATTTAGTGGATAAAGTTTTTTCAAATTTTATTATTTTATTGCCTTGAGTAATCAGTTCACCCTTTAAGGTTTTTATAACTTCATTTATATCATTTCTATCTATTTCTTGTTTTGAATAAGTATAATTTTTCAAAGTCAACTCTTAACTTTCTTTTTGAGGAGTTTTTTTATTTGCATTACAGATAAGAAATTTTTATTATTTTTACTGTTATACGAAAAAGATTTTTTATTTATTATTTTAGAAAAAGTACTTGGGTATATTATAAAATAGTCTTTGAATTCTTTAGTATATATTGAATCAGAATTTGAAATTAATTCTTCATGAATTTTTTCGCCTGGTCTAATACCAATAACATTAATTTTTGGTTTTTTGCTGATTGCTTTTATTATATCGGTAACTTTATATGAAGGTAATTTTGGTATAAAAATTTCTCCTCCCTTCATATTATTCAAAGATTTAAGAACAAAATTTACACCATCTGATAAAGTAATATTAAATCTGGTCATTTCAGTACTTGTTAGAGTAAATTTATTTCCTTTATCATATTGGTCTAAAAAAATTGGTATAACTGATCCCCTTGAAAACATAACATTTCCATATCTAACTACTGAAAACTTAGTCTTTTGTGATCCTACCAAACTATTTGCAGACACAAATAATTTGTCTGAAACTAATTTTGTAGCGCCATATAAATTAATTGGAGATGAAGCTTTATCTGTACTCAAAGCTATAACATTTTTAATTTTGTTATTAATAGAAGCTTTAATAACATTTTCTGCACCAATTATATTTGTTTTAATAGCCTCAATAGGATTATATTCAATTGCTGGCACTTGTTTTAACGCTGCAGCATGAATAACATAATCAACACCTCTTAGTGCCATATTTAGACGATCTAGATCACGAACATCACCAATAAAAAATCTAATATTTTTTTTCTTTATTTCTTTTATTTTATTACTTAATTCAAATTGTTTGAGTTCATCTCTACTAAAAATAATTATTTTTTTTAATCTATAATATTGTAATAAAATCTCTAATAGTTCTCTACCAAAAGATCCAGTACCACCAGTTATTAATATTGTTTTATTATTAAGCATATTTATTTTTTTGTTTATAAATTATATGTAGTAAAAAACCTATTGGCAAATAGTAAATAGCATTAATCCAGTTAGTGAAAAAATTTGGCCCTGGAACAAAAGGAAATAGTGAAATAAAAATAGCTGTAAGAAAAAGAGCTTCCGAATTACTTATGTATGGTTTTCTTTTAAATCTAGAAATAATTTGTTTTAAAAATTTTAAAAAAATGATCATAAAAATAGAAAGGACAAGAAGAAAACCAATGGAACCTATTTCTGCTAGTAATTGAAAATAAATATTATGTGGATGTGATGAGCAACCATTATTTACATAATACTGTTCTTTTTTACAATTTATTCTAAATGTTTTAGGGCCATTTCCGAACAGTATATTTTGCTTAAATATATTAATTGAAGTTTTATATAAAGCTTCATGTTTAGTTGAAAAAACTTTAATATTTCCACTATCTGGAAATATTTGGTTATAAGTTTGATTAAGCATTCTATTAGTAGTATTTGGTGCAATGATCGATAAAAAAAGTAGTGAGACTGAACTAATAATAATAATTGGCAAAATATACTTACTAAACTTTGTACAAAGTAAAAATATAAATAAAATAGTAAATATTAAATATAAAAAAGCAGTTCTTTCACCAGATAGAAAAACTATGACAGTAGATATGAATATAAAAAAAGTAATGATTAAATGATTTATAGAATTATTTTTAATAAATAATATTCCTAAAATTATTGGTAACATTCTTGAGGTATAGCTTCCTAATATTAATTCATCCCCAAAAAAAGAAGATATTCTTGCACTACTGATATTACTTACTGGCATTCCAAAAATATTTTTATCAAAAATAAACTGAAATAAACTATCAATAAAAAGAGCTGAAAAACATATTACAAAAACGTAAGTTATGTTTCTAAATATATTTTGATTATGGTCGATAAAAAACCATAAACTTACAAAAAATATTCCAAACCTAATATATACTATGGAGCTTTTTAGTGAGAAAATTTTATGGTCTGAGATCACTGAACAAAATAATAAATAAATCCAAAATATAAAAAAAATTTTAAAATAATTATTATTAAAATAGTGAAACTTTTTAGAAGTCAGTATTAAATATGTACCTGATAATGATATGAGAACAATTGAAATATCTGTTATAGCAGGTCCTAGTATTAAAAAAAAAGGGAGTAGACTAATTAAAAAAGAATTAATCTGAATAATATTTATTCTTTTATAATTCATTACTAATTATTATTGAATCTTATAACCTCTTTAAATAAAATGAATATTATAAATACAAATATAGAAATGGTAACAAAAACGACATATACAAAAAAGTAACTTGGTTCTTTAAATTGAAAAGTTTGAAATAGTATACTGTATTTTTTCAGTATTTTTGTTTCAGATTTAAATAATTCATTAATTTGTTGTATTAATTTTTTTTCTAAAGAATCATCGGAAATCAATTTTAATTTATTATCAATTACTTTAAGATCGATTTCACTTAACAATTTTTTCATTGAAATTTCGTCTTTAATTGCCTTAGAAGAAACTATATTAATTTTTTTTGTTTGTTCAAATAATTCAGTTTCTTTAATTTTTTTTAGATTAATGTTAACTTCTTTATAATAATCTTTTATTTCTTCGATTTTACTTACTTTTGATATAATATTGTCATAAAGTTTTTTTGAAACTGAATACTCTACAACCTTAATTAAATTATTAAAAAAAAACTCTGAATTTTCTCCATTGTATGAAATTAAAATTTCTAGTATGTCTCCATTAGAACCGAATCTTGGTATAACTGTTAAGCTTTCAATCATTGTTTTTATTTTAATTTTATCAGCGTCATCGATTATTTCTAAATATTGTTCTGTAAACATTTCTTTGTTCATTAAACTGTCTAATAAATTTGCAATTATAATTTGGATATTATATCTTTTTGTGAAACTGCTTATGTCTATAATTTGATATCTGTGATTTTCTTCATCAAAATCTTTTATCAATGCCTGATAATCGACTAGCATGTTACTGATATGATTAATTGCATTTATTTCAAGTAAAATTAAATTTAATTCTTCTATAAAATGTGGTGAAATATGATTAGGGGAAATAATAACATCAGAATAAATATCTTTAGCATCAGTTTTTGTTTTTAAATTTTGGTTAATATAAAAATATGATGCGGCAATACTCAATATAATAAATAAAATAAGGTATAATACATTTTTAAAAATGATTTTTATGTATTCACTTAAATTTAGCATTAGTTTGTGGGCATTTTAAATTCTGGACCTGTTTGTATACTATCTGGCCATCTTGAAGTAATTGTTTTTAATTTTGTATAAAATTTAATACCCTCCATACCATGCATCGTAAGATCGCCAAATAAAGATTGCTTCCACCCTCCAAAACTATGAAAGGCCATTGGAACAGGTATTGGAACATTAATACCAACCATTCCTATTTTTGCATTTGTTGTAAAATGCCGTGAAATTTCTCCACTAGAAGTATATATACTAGTTCCATTACCAAATTGATGGTTATTTACAAGATTTAGAGCTTCTTCATAATCTTCTGCTCTAACAACAGATAACACTGGTCCAAAAATTTCTTCTTTATAGATTGTCATGCCTTCTTTCACATTATCAAAGAGTGTCGGACCAATAAAATTCCCATTCTCATAGCCTTGAATTTTAATTTGTCTTCCGTCTAATTTTAAATTTGCACCTTCATTGATACCTATGTTTATATAGTTTTCTATCTTTTTTTTGTGTTCTTTTGAAATAACTGGGCCCATTTCTGAAGAAGAGTCAGTCCAAGGTGCAACCTTTAGAACTTCCGCTTTGTTTTTTATTTTTTCTACTAATTGATTACCAATTTTTCCAACAGCAACTGCAACTGATACAGCCATACATCTTTCTCCCGCTGAACCAAATGCTGCCCCAATAATTCCATCTACTGCCTGGTCAATATTTGCATCTGGCATAACTACTAAATGATTTTTTGCTCCCCCAAGTGCCTGAACTCTTTTTCCTTTTTCGGCTGAGCATTTGTAAATATATTTTGCTACAGGTGTTGATCCAACAAAACTTATTGCAGAAATATCTTCTGAATTAATTATCATATCAACAGCTGTTTTATCACCATTTAAAATATTTAAAACACCATCAGGAAGGCCAGCATCAGAAAATAACTCTGCCAACTTAATAGCACAAGAAGGATCTTTTTCAGATGGTTTTAGAATAAAACTATTTCCTGATGCTATTGCTATTGGAAACATCCACATTGGAACCATTGCTGGAAAATTAAATGGTGTTATTCCCGCAACTACACCTAATGGTTGTCTTAAAGAATAAGAGTCAATATTTGAGCCTACATTACTTGAAAATTCACCTTTTATTAGATGCGGTATACCGCAGGCAAATTCAACTACTTCCAAACCTCTTGTTATAGATCCTTTAGCGTCATCTAAAGTTTTACCATGTTCTGAAGAAACGATTTTTGCAATATTCTCAAGATTTTTTTCAATATTTTCTTTAAATTTTGATAAAACTCTAGACCTTCTTAATGGTGTAACTTCAGACCATTCATAAAAAGCTTTATTTGAACTCTGAATACATTTTTTAAAATCTTCTTCACTTGAATTAATTACTTTTGATATAATTTCACCTGTAGATGGATCTTCTACAGGAATATATTCATTTGATGATCCAGTTAAGGAACCATTAATATAGTTTTTAATTATACTCATATATAATTATCATTATAATTTTTTATTATAAATTAATATTAAATTTCTTAAATAGATAAATATTCCAAATAACTGCCCAACAATTATTACTGGGTCTTTTCTAAAAATTGCATAAACTAAAAGTCCTAACCCACCAAATATACTTAAATACCAAAATATTATAGGAATATGGCTTTCACCCTTTCTTTCAGAATGAATCCATTGAACTATAAATCTAGATGCAAATAAACCCTGTCCTGTAAATCCAATAATTAAAAAAACAATTTCAGTGTTTGATAAATTTGAAAAAAAATTAATCATTTTTAATGTTTTTTAAAATTAGAAATACTCTTAATAAATCAATAATTCCATATATTAATCTATCTATGGTACCATAATTTGATTTGCCTTTTAATCTAGGCCTATGATCTACATCAATATAAACATTTTGTTTTTTATAATACATAAAAAATGCAGGTAAGAACCTGTGCAGACCTTTAAACTCTGGGAATTTTAAAAAGGTATTTTTATCAAAAACTTTCAATGAACATCCAGTATCAATACAATTATCCTTAAGAATTTTACCTCTTATTTTATTCGCAAATTTTGAAGTAATTTTTTTGATAAAATTGTCTTTTCTATTCTTTCTAATACCGCCTACTAAATATATTTTTTCAGAACTTAAATATTTATCAATTAAACGTGGAATGTCTATTGGATTATTTTGCCCATCTCCATCTAAAGTACAAATAATATCGTATTTAGCTTTTTTTATTCCTCTAATTATTGAATAACTTTGTCCTAGGTTCGTATTATTGTCGATAGTTTTAACTAATTTATTAGATGAACTAATCTGATTTATTATTTTTAATGTTCCATCTTTGCTGCAATCGTTAACTAATATAATCTCAAATTCATCATAAATATTTTTTAATGAAACTAATATCTCATCAATTAATTTTGAAATATTATGTTCTTCATTATACAAAGGTATTATAATTGAAAAACCCACTTGATTATAAATACAACAATATTAAAATTTTTGGTAATAAAGATTTTTATAAAATTCCTGGCAACGACCTACTCTCCCATAACTTAAGTTAAAGTACCATCGGCGCTAACAGCTTTCACTTTCGAGTTCGGTATGGGATCGGGTGTTAATCTGTTGCTATTGTCACCAGGAAACGGTTAGTATAAAGCTTTTCTCTGTAGGACTATTGTAATCAAGCCAATTGAGTTATTAGTATTGGTAAGCTTCATTCA
>MDTG01079732.1_pt1 | contig 22842 bp, 4 predicted proteins | sample 811421 | NCBI WGS metagenome assembly MDTG01 (sample SAMN05326645, study PRJNA326480) | marine metagenome | isolation source: seawater | place: Pacific Ocean: South East | collected 2011
GGGGCATATACGTGTGTACTATAGACAATTATCATAGGGACCCCGATAGTATTGATTACAGCACTAGTGAGACACCTGCTGAACATAAGTCACATAATTTGATTGAGTTGAATAATGGACAGTATGCATTATATCCAAACAATCGAATTCGTATCTATGATAATAGTTTGACACCTAAAGAACCATTGATGCCTGATTTCAAGGTATCTACAATTGAGTATCAGGTAGAGAATGGATATGATAGAGATGGTCTTGGTAATGAAGAAGATTACTTTTGGAAGACTGCGAAAGAAAGAGAGAATATGGTCGATAAATAACTCATAATTGCTGTATAGTAAGTGCCGTTAGAGCGAATTAGTCAGGGGTTTAAAGACATTAGTATGGCGTTTCAGAGTAATCCTCTAACGGATGATCTGATTATATTGAAAAATGCCAATGCAATTGCTCGTTCTATTCGTAATATTGTATTGACAACTCCTGGTGAGAAATTTTTCAATCCAGATTTTGGTACTAATATCAATGAATCGTTATTTGAAAATCTGAATGCACTTACAGCAGATGTTATAAAAGAACAAATTAAGTATTCAGTTCAAACATTTGAACCCAGAGTTAAATACATTGATTGTATTGTAAGTCCAGATTACGATAACAACTCTCTTGATGTAACTCTTACATATGACATTGTAGGACTTGATATTGAACCACAAGATCTTCAATTTATATTGCTACCAACTAGGTAAAGATGCCATTAACAAATTATACAAACCTAGACTTTGCTCAGGTAAAACAATCACTTCAAGATTACTTACAATCTAATTCCAATTTTACGGATTATGATTTTGAAGGTTCCAATCTTTCTACAATTCTTGATGTATTAGCATACAATACCTATATTACCTCATATAACGCTAATATGGTAGCGAATGAGGTGTTCCTTGATAGTGCTACATTGAGAGAGAATGTAGTATCAATAGCGAGAACGATTGGATATCTACCTAGATCTAGAAAAGCAGCGCGTGCTACGATAAGTTTTTATGTTGATGTCAGTAATGTAACTCCTGCACCCACTTCTTTGACCTTGAGAAAGGGTCCAGTAGCAACATCAAACGGATCATTCAACTCTGGATCGTATATTTTCTCAATTTTAGATGATATTACGGTTCCAGTACAGCAAGGTTTAGCAACATTTCAAAATATTCCCATTTATGAGGGTGTTTTAGTCAGTCAGAACTTCACATACAACAGTAGAACACCATATCAGAGGTTTATTTTACCAAATACAGGTATTGATACTGAATTGATGTCGGTTTTCGTGAAGCAAAACGAAGATACAAACATCACAACTCGTTATACACTACAAAATAACCTCTTTCAAGTCGATTCAATCTCCAATATCTACTATATGCAGGAGATTGAGGACGAAAGATATGAAATTTTCTTTGGTGATGGTATTTTTGGACGTAAATTAGAGGATGGCAACTACATTACAGCAAATTATATCGTTTCAAATGGTGATGCAGGTAACGGTGTATCAGGATTTTCCTTTGCAGGTCGCCTAACATACGTTAGAAACTCAAAGGAATACTCCATTAACGCTGGAATTTCACTACTTACGACTGGTGTTACCTCATCTGGTGGTGATAGTATTGAATCTGTAGAGTCAGTCAAGAAATTTGCACCTACTGTTTATGCTACACAGAACAGAGCAGTCACTTCTAGTGACTATGAAGCACTTATTCCTTCTAGAATTTACCCTGAAGCGGAGTCAATCTCCGTTTTTGGTGGTGAAGAACTGGTTCCACCCCAATACGGTAAGGTTTTTATCAGTATCAAACCAAGATTTGGTGATTTTATCCCAAATTTGATCAAAGAGAACATCAAAACCAGATTGAAAAAGTATTCAGTTGCTGGAATTGTGACTGAAATTCTTGATCTGAAGTATTTGTTTATTGAAATTGACTCAAAAGTCTATTATAACTCCAATTATACATCATCTGCACAAGCACTTGGTGGCAAAATTCAAGCAAATGCTGAAAAATATGCAAATTCTACGGAATTGAACAAGTATGGTGCAAGATTCAAGTATAGTAAGTTCCTCAAAATCCTTGATGAGACCGATCAGGCGATAACTTCTAACATTACTACGGTCTCGATGAGAAGAGATTTGAGAGTTGTAAAGAATGCATTCGCAGAATATTCAATCGGTTTTGGAAATCGCTTCCATATCAAGAATCTAATAGGATTTAACATCAAGTCGTCCGCATTCAGGATTAGTGGTGTTGAGAGTGACCTGTATATGAGTGACCTTCCTAACGCTGATAGGGTGCAAGGTTCATTGTTCTTCTTCACTGTTCCAAGTGTAAATTCACAAACACCTCAAATTATTAGAAGAAATGTAGGAACTGTTGATTATATCAACGGTATTATTACAATCAACCCTGTCAACATTATATCTGGTAAAGATGTTGATGGTCAAACCATTATTGAGATTTCAGTGAATCCATTCTCTAATGATGTCGTCGGATTACAGGATCTTTATTTGCAACTAGATATAGGTAGTAGTACGTTCGATATGATTGTTGATGATATATCATCTGGTGTAGATTCTTCTGCATCTACTTTTATCACTTCTTCAAGTTATCCAAATGGTTCACTTGTTCGTGCTGGTGGTTCAACTCAAACTACCAACGTCCAGCAAGCGGTATTGAGAAATGCGGTAAATACTACGTTATCTCCAACATATAATACTGGTGGAGCAAGAAGCAATGCTGCAGAGGGCAGTGTAGTTACCAGCACACAAAGTGTTGGAGGTACTCAAACTGGTGGCAGCAGCGGTGGTTATACCTCCGGTGGTAGTAGTTCTTCCTCCGGTGGTGGTAGTTCTTCCTCCGGTGGTGGTAGTTCTTCCTCCGGTGGCGGCGGCGGTTATTCTTCAGGATACTGATACTAAAAGAAAAAGCATAAAATGACAGAAACAAGAGTTAAAATCAGTACAATCGTTCAAAGTCAGCTGCCTGACTATGTGAGCAGTGATTATCCACTTGCTGCAGAATTCTTACAACAGTACTATACAGGAGTTGAGTATCAAGGTGCTCCTGTTGATTTGATTGATAATATTGATGATTATAGAAAAATTGATAATATTACCAATTTAGTTGCTTCTGTTACACTAAAACAGAACACAAATGCTACTTCAAGCACTATTTTTGTAGATGAATCACTGTCTCCCCTTGGTACATATGGGTTTCCTGACACATATGGTCTAATCAAGATTGAAAATGAGATTATTACTTATACAGGAAAGACTGATTATAGTTTTACTGGGTGTATAAGAGGATTTAGTGGCGTATGTGAACTGAAAAAAGAAGGATATCCTGATGAAGTCTTGTTTGAAGAGTCAAATGCAGAGAGACATGTTAAAGGAAAGGAGATAAGAAACCTAAGTATCCTGTTTTTACAAGAATTCTTAAGAAAAACCAAAGCAACATACGCTCCAGGTTTTCAAGAGAGAGAATTTTACTCTGATGTAAACCAAAATATCTTTATTAAGCAGTCAAAAGACTTTTATGCGGCAAAAGGAACAGAAGAATCATTCAAAATTCTGTTCAGAGTCCTTTATGGGGAAAATGTTCAACTTTTATCACCCTCTGAACAACTTTTTAGACCATCTGATGCCAGTTATGACAAAGTAGAGAGCATTGTTGTCGAACAAGTTATTGGTGATCCCAGTCAATTAGTAAATATTACACTTTTTCAAGACAAACCGACTAAATCATATGCTCCAATTGCATATGTTGAGACAGTTGGTAGACCAGGGATAGGAAAAACGTACTTTAGACTTGATATTGACTCCGGTTACAACAGAAACTTGAGAGTTGAGGGTAGTGTGTATGGAGAATTCAAAACAACACCTAAAACAATCATCACATCTAACGTCGGTGCTGGTGCTTCACACATTGATGTAGATTCAACTGTTGGATTTGCTAAAACAGGTAACCTTTTTGTTCAATATGGTGATGGTTCATCCAATGTCATTTATTATGGGTCAAAAAATGTAACCCAATTTACAGATACTGACATAATTCTAAGAGATATTCCTGAAAAAACGGAAATTGCTGATGATGATATCTTTGCTTATGCTGGAGACGTAAAAGTTAGAATTACTAACATCCTAAGCAATCCTTCAATTCCTATCGATAGTCATTATTATAGAAAAAATGATGTTGGTAGAATAAAAACGCTTGGAATTGGTGATACTGGATTTAAAGCACGTAGTTGGATAACAAATACAAAAGCAAAGTATACAATTACTGATATTGAGATTGCTGATACCTCAGATAACTCATATTTTATTACTCTAAACAATATTCACTATGTTTATGTTGGAGATACTGTTGAACTTGAGAGAAATGATGGTGTAATTGTAAAAGGTAGAGTTGGATCTCTTATTAGCGATAAGTCTCTCAAGATTTTTGCAGAATCTACTCTAGATCTTACTAGAAGTTATCAAATCAATCGCAATATTGAAAGAGCAGGAGCAAGTTATTACAATAATCTAGATGATTTGCCCTCCAATGTCCAATCATTGTATAAAGAGCGTGATATGGAGTCATATATGACTGCATCTGCGTCTTTACCCAATTATAAAATTCTCCTACCAAGTCATATCAAAGAAGTAACCGGTACTTTTGTTGGAGAGACTTTCAAAATCAATGGACATGATTTTTACACCGGAGATGAGGTCTGGTATTCTGCTCAAAAAGTCGGTATTTCAAGTTATAGCGAATTATACAGAAATACTGTCTCTATGCAGACTGCAAGTAGTCTATTTGCAGATGGACTCTACTATGCTTATCGTGTAGACGGCAATAATATCAAACTTGCTAGAAGTTTGCAGGATTTGTATTATTCTTTACAAAATCCAGATAAATCTAAGTTTATCAATCTTCCAGAACCTGTAACTGTTGCTGGTAATACAATTCAACAGGAAAGATTTTATGATAAGAAACTAGATACGCAAAAACTGCTTAGAGAATTCAATATTCCTGATGAGGAAGTTGGTATTTACCCAACACACGCCGGATATACCGGAATGTTGCTAAATGGAGTAGAAATCCTAAATTACAAGTCTCATGATAATGTATATTTTGGCGAAATTGAAGATATTGAAATAACTTCTACTGATAGAAATTTCGATGTTATAAATCCTCCTAATTTGGTCATCTCTGATGATTTTGGTTCTCAAGCAGCAGGTGCATTTGCCGTTTCTGGCGACTTGAAGGAAATTCGTGTCCTTGATAGAGGATTTGACTACGAAGAACCTCCACAGGTCTCTATAACAGGCGGAAATGGTTCTGGAGCGGTTGTATCGGTTGCTATGAAGGCAATTGAGCATGAGTCAGAGTTTGATGCCTCTTCTAGCGTATACGTCAACCTTACAGACGCTGGTAGAACCATTGGATTCACCACATATCACAAGTTCAGAGATTTTGAGCAAGTTCAGTATAGAACTAAGGATCAAAGAAATATTATTGGACTAACAACCAATTCAACTTACTTTATAACTGCCATTGATGCTCAAACTATCAAACTCTATGGTAAATTGCAGGATGCTGTATCAGGTATCAATACAATTAGGTATAGTGGTCTTGGTGTTGGAAAACATATTCTTAAGTCTATTCAGAAGAAGAATGTTTTAGAAGCGATCAACGTTATTGATGTTGGAGATGGATATCAGAATAGAAAAACCTTTTCACAACCTACTGGTATCAACACTTCAAATGATGTCATCAATATCAAGAGACACGGATATCAAACTGGCGATACTATCCAGTATTTTGGCAGTACAGATACAGCAGTTGTTGGAATTGTACCTAACACGGAGTATTATGTTAGTGTAGTTGATAATGACCATTTCAAACTTTCTGAACTCGGTTCCGGTTCAATTCCAAGAAACTATTATGCTAAAACCGAACAGTATAAAAAACTGACAAGTTCTGGTGTAGGAACGCATACGTTCAATTATCCACCCATTTCCGTTACGCTTACGGGTAAAGTTGGTCTTGAACCAGATGGTAATGAAACATTTACTGCAAGAGTTCAACCCATTTTCAGAGGTGAGATAACTGCTGCAAACCTTTCTAATCATGGTGTTGGTTATGGTGTTACTGATATTATCAACTATCAGAGAAAACCAGTCATTTCATATTCGCGGGGTAAAGACGCTCAGTTGAAACCTGTTGTCTTTAATGGTGGAATTGGTGAAGTTATTGTAATGAATAGTGGATCTGGATATGTTTCAGTTCCAGATCTAAAAATCATCGGACCAGGTAATGGTGCAATCCTTACTCCGGTAATGTCTGGTGATAAGATATTATCAGTATTTGTTGTAGAATCAGGATCCGGTTATGATCAAAATAATTTGATTGTAGAGGTAAATCCTCCTCAGTTGACATCAAGGTCTAAATTTGATTGTAATCTTCAGAAATGGAAAGTAAATCTTTTCACAAGAAACTTCAATTCCTTCACTCTTGATGATGGTGTTCTGGATATTGCTAACAAAGCATCTAATGGAATTGAATATGCACACCTATATGCTCCAAGAGAACTTAGAAAAGGTTTGTATTCTAAGGACCAGAACGGTCAAAATCTGTATGGTCTAACTGATCTAGGTTTCAATGGTAGAGAACTTGATTCTGCAGAGCATTCTCCTATCATTGGTTGGGCATATGATGGTAATCCAATTTATGGTCCATATGGATATTCCACTCAAGAAGGTGGTATTGCTGTTCAATTGAAGTCTGGTTATAGAGAATCTTCTGCTGTACTTAAAAATAGACCTTCTGGTTTCCCACCCGGTTTCTTTGTTGAAGATTATGTCTATAATCGTATAAATGATATTTCTGTACTTGATGAGAATAATGGTAGATATTGCATAACACCAGAGTTTCCAAATGGAACCTATGCGTATTTCTCAACGTTTGAGCAATTACCAGACTCTGATGGACCTTTCCTCAACTATAAGAGACCAGTATTCCCATATTTGATTGGTGAAAATTATTATTCAAAACCAAATGATTATAATTTAGGAGAAAATTCAATTCAAACTGAATTTGATCTAAACGACTCCTCTTATCGTAGAATTACATCTTCATATAATTTCTTTGATAAAGATGCTACGTATCCATACATATTCCTTCCTAATGATCTAAAGCAAACAATATCGGTCAATTTCACTGAAGTTAGTGAAGTAAGTAAAGTTGAAACTGATGGTAATCTTCCTGATTCTGAAGGAGACTTCTATCGGGTTGGTGATGCAGTATTCTTTGACAATTCAGGAACTGGAGGAAAAGGTGCTGCTGCTAGAATTTCTTTTGTTGAAGGTAAAACTGTAGGTCTCGTAACTAGTAATATTACATCATATGACGTTGAAGTTGCACCTATCAACAGAAGAGGCGATTTTGTTGCTATTTCTACTGACCCTCAAGAGTTTGATAACAAGGAAATAATTGAGATTGCAGGTATTGGCACTGCTGCATCATACCTCAATGATGCATATAACATTTCTATTGAACCACATGTATATACTCTGGTTGGATTAGGAACTACATCAACTGCTCTTGCTACGAATACAGGCATAGTAACATTTGCAAACCTAATCAATCACCCATTGATTGATAAGAATATCAGACCTAATGACGTTCTCTTGATCAATAGCGAGAAAATGAGGGTTCTGAACGTTGATCAAGAATCTTCTAGGGTAAGAGTCCAGAGAGGAGTATTCGGAACTCAGATTGCAGAACATAGTGTAGGCATTGCTGCAACTGTTTCTGCAAGAAAATTCTTCTTCAATGCAGGTATAAAGACAACGTTCAATAGCAGAATCAATAGAGTACTGTACTTTGATCCAAGCGAATCCCTTGGTCTTGGTAATACAAATGACATTGGTGCAGGAACCACGCTAACTTTCTCAAATCCTGGTTTTGGAATCACTTCAATATTTGTTCCAACTCAAAGAATTTACTTCAAAGGTCATGGTTTAGAGACTGGTGATGTAGTTTCATATGATAGAGGAGATGGACTTGCTGTTGTATATGAAGATACAAACACTGCTGTTGGTGTTGGAACAACTGTTCATGATGGTCAGCATCTGTATGCTGTGAAATTTGATGCTAATATGGTTGGTTTTGCAACAGTAAGAGTTGCACTTTCTACCGAAGGTGTTTATGCAGGTGTTGGTAGTACCAGCAGATCTTCTAGGTTGATGTATTGGATTGGCATAGGAACAGGAACTATGCATAGGTTTGATACAAAATATGATGTTCTTACAGGTAAGGCAAATAAAAACCTTGTAACAGTTTCTACTGCATCGACTCATGGTCTGTCATCTGGGCATTCCATCAATATGAATATCAACCCCAGTACGACAAAAACTGTAAAAGTAGTATATAATGACTATCATAGAAAACTTTTAGTAGGTCCAAAAGAATTCACTCAAGATAATGTTAGTGAAAGTGCTAATGCAATCACCATTATAGATCATGGTTTCAATAGTGGTGATAAAGTTATTCATACCAGTGAGTTTGGTGTAACTGCAACAACTAATAATGGCATATTCTACATCGTCAAGATAAATGCAAATGAATTCCATTTATCAGAAACAGAATATGATGCACTATCTTCTATACCAACTCCAGTAGGTCTTGCTTCTACTTCAGGATTTATTGCACCAGTCAATCCACAAATCAATGCAAAGGGTAATAGATTTATTGAATTTGATCTATCTGATGAGTCTCTTTCATATCAAGCAACTCTGAATTCTAAAAAACCAGCATTTGCGTTCAATATATTTGCAGATAACAAGTTTGAACGGAAATGGGAGAAGTCTACAAAAATTGATAGTAGGTTGAACTTTACTTCCGGTGGTAATATCGGTATCAATGGATCAGCAACTCTTAGACTGGATGATGAAACTCCTGAGTTCTTATATTACAATATAACTCCTCTAAATCCACAAGGTGAATCTATACCAGAAAACAAGAGTGGATATAAATTTGATGCAGATGTTCAGAATGGTAATTTAATCTTTACCAATAAATCTGACTTTGATGGAAGATATGTAACCAAGGTAATTGGAATTACATCATTTACATACAATCTACCACATAAACCAGAGAAGGAGTTCTACAGACCCAGAGAGGCGTCTCTCAGTTACATTACGGATTGCACTCACACTGATGGTCCAATTGCTGAAATTAGCATTACTAACCAAGGTTCTGGTTATTCAAACGTTCCTGGTATTGCTACTGTAATTACTCAAAATGGTACAAAGGCAGTATTGGATGTTATTGGAGATGACATCGGTGCAATCAAGCAATTACGAATAGATGATTTTGGATATAACTTCCCATTTGATAATACTCTAACTCCAACTATCTACTATCCTCAAATCTTCAAGATTGAACCATTCTCATCTTTGAGTAGAGTTGGTATTTCATCTTTTGGTAGAGGATATACCAGAGTTCCTGGTCTAGTTGTTCTTGACGGAATTACAGAAAAAGTGGTTGATGATATCTACCTGAAATTATCCTTTGAATCAAATAAGGTTGATATTCTTCAAAACACCTATGGTATTAGTGATGCACCTCCTAGTATTATACCAGTCAAGGGTGGTAATGGACTGAGATGCACTAATCTTATTTTCAATCCCACAACTCAATATGTGACTGCTACACTTGATGCAGTTTATCAATTTGGCGATCCATTCCCATACGCTGAGGGAGATAAAATTTTAGTTGAAGGTGCGGTAACTGCTGGTGTTGCTGCTGGTTTTGGAACTGATTTGAGAGGTTATAATTCAGATAATTTTGATTATAAGTTATTTAAAGTTGTAAGCGTTGCTCCTCAGTATGGAGGAATTGATCCAACGGTTACTTATGATATGTCACCTGCTCTTAGGGCAAATGAAGTTCTAGGTACTTTTGATGTTATCAACTCTATTCTAACTCTTGCAAATGAGAAAGACTTGATGACATTCAAGATCGATCTCCAGAGTAATCAATTCATCCTAGAAGAAACAGTCAAATCTAATGGTTCTGTTGGAACAGTAGATGGATGGGATGAAAAGAGATCTATTGTAAGAATTTCATCTACGGATGAGTTCAAGACGGGAGATACTTTGGTTGGTCAAACTTCCAAGTCTAGAGGTCAACTTGGTTTGTTGAAGTCAAACTATGTTGCTGACTGTACATTTGGTTCAAGTGTTGAAAATGCAAAAGGATTCAAATCTCAAGCAGGTTTCTTGAATCAACCTTTACAAAAAATACAGAATAGTAAGTATTATCAAAACTTCTCATATTCACTCAAGTCTAGAATTCCATATGAAGTCTGGGATAATCCAGTCGCTACTCTGAATCATCCTGTTGGTTATCAAAAGTTCTCTGATCATCAAATTGAGTCTAGTGCAGGTCCAAACAATACAATTAGTACTAATGATTCTGTTCTTATTGCAATAAAAGAATATGTAACAGAAATTGATTTGAATTGTGTCAATTACTTTGACATGGTTACTGAAGATGCTTTTGCATCTCAAGATGGTGGATTAGTCTCAAAAGAAATTATTTTCAACAGCAAAATTATTAAGAGTTATGCTGAATCTATTTTCAATAGAGTTCTATTAGTAGATGATATAAGCGATCAGTTTAGTCATCGCCCCAGATCAGAAGAGTATTCTGATGTTAATAAGTTCAATCTTGATGATGTAAGAGCACAGCGTTATTTCATATTCATTAGAGATAAGAGATTTACTGGAAGAAGACAGATGAGCACTGTCGATATTATTCACGATAATAATCTTGGATATATCAACCAATACGCAGTTGTTGATACAGAAGGAGAACTTGGATTCTTTGACTTCGTTATTGAATCTGGTGAAGGTATTATTAGATTCTATCCTAACTCTGCATATGTTCTCAATAATGATTTTGATATTGTTTACTTGAATTATCAGTTAGATGATCAAATTACTGGAGTAGGTTCAACTTCTCTTGGTAATATGATTGATGTTAGAACATTCAGTTCTCCCTTTGAAGCAGGTATTACTACAACAGTAGTTTCAATGCCCAATACTGTAACATCACAGAAAGTATTCTTATGTGTAACTCCAGATACTGGTGATGATAATACAAATTATACAATGAATACTCTAACCATTGTAAGCAATGGTGTTGATAAAATTTCTGTAGGTGAGTATGGAGAAGTTGATACAGATCTAAACAAGATATCTACTGGTGTTGGATTTGGAACTTTTGATGCAAAAATCAATGGTAGCACAATCGATTTAGAATTCTATCCAACATCTGTTGGTATTGGAACTACAGCAGTTATAAACGCATTTGTTGTAGGTTCTACTTCGGATACAAATCCAGGTATTGCTACAAATTACTCTGTTCATGGAGATACAACCGCTAACACTGCTTCAATATCTGCATCTGCTACTCCAACAGAAAATGTAATTGCATCATACGTATTTGCCCCAGTCAATGATGAAATTCATGGTTGCAAATATAATATTCAAGTCAATGACACAACCAATAATGAGTTCATGTCTGTTGAGATGAGTGCTCTTGATAGTATTGATGGTATTGGTATTGGTTCAGATGTTTATATTGCAGAATATGCTGAAATCGCTACTAATACTGGTCTTGGAACTTTTGGTGCAAGAGTTTCTAATTTCGATACTGTAGAAATTCTGTTCACACCAAATCCAAATATTGATGTTACTACAACATCTTTACAGTCTAAGTTAGAACTTGGTGGTGGACAGTCAGATCCAACTGTACTGCCTCTTGGTGGTAATATGCAAATCAAGAGAGCTACTGAAAGTTATCTTGGAACATTGAATGATGTTAGAGTTTCTTTCCCACTTGAACACGATGGTTTACCCATATTCCACAGAGTATTCGATGGATCAAATTCTGATATTGTAGATACAACTTTAGATACGATTAAAATTCCTAATCATTTCTTTGCTACTGGAGAGAAAGTTTTCTATAGTAGATTCAATGTAAATGATGTTACAACTTCTATTGGTATCGGAGAGTCTACTTTCCCTGGATTAGGTAATACTACGTTCCTTCCAGATGCTAGTGAAGCACCAGTATTCATTGTTAGAGTTACTGATGAAGAAGTCAGACTTGCTGCAACTGCGGAAGATGCTCAGGCAACAATTCCCAGAACACTGAATTTTACAAATGTTGGTGCTGGTATTTCTCATAGATTTGTATCAACTAATCAAGATGCAAGAGTTATTATTGGCGTTGATAATATTATTCAATCTCCTGTTGTTTCTACCGCTGTTACTACATCACTCAATGAAGAATTGATTAGCACTAGTGATGTTTTGAGAGTTATAGGTATTACTTCATTCTTCTCTGCTGATTTCATCAAAGTAAATAATGAAATTATGAAAATTACCTCTGTTGGATTTGCTACAGATCCAAACGTCTTCAATGTTCAAAGAGGTAGAGTAGGAACTGAGATTGTAACTCATGGTATAGGAGCAACAGTATTTAAGATTGCGGGCAATTATGCTATCAATGATAGCGTAGTCAATTTTACAGATCCTCCATTTGGTATCACTCCTCTCCCTGGACCTGATCCTGATGATCAAGATTGGACTGGTATTGCTACTGGTTCTTCTTTCCACGCAAGAGCATTTATGAGAGGTCCTATTGGCGGTGCTGTAACTGACTCTTATGATAAGAATAAAGTATTTGATGATGTAGCACCTAAGTTCAATGGATTCCAATCCCAATTTAGAATGACATCTCTTGGACAAGAAGTAACTGATTATAATAATGATAATGCAGTCCTTCTAATCAACGGTATATTCCAACCACCCGGTTTGCAAGATGCAAACAATGCAGTATATCGAGTCACTTCACCTCAAAGTGGAATTAGTTCCTTCTCCTTCTATGGTGATGCACTTGCTATTGGTTATGATGTTGGTGTTTCAAGTTTCCCAAGAGGTGGTGTCATTCAATCTATCGGTTCTACCGAAGGTCTTGGATATCAACCTCTAATTAGTGCTGGTGGCACATCAATTGTTTCTTTAGGTGGAACTATTCAAAGTGTTAGTGTTGCTAATACTGGTAGTGGTTATAGAGTTTCTGAAAGATATCAAATCCTTACCGATATCAATCATCCTGTCCCTGTTGGTTTCCAAACAATCTATCTTGAGAATACAAATAGTGTTCTTGGTATCTTGAGTGCATATAATGATACCGGTAACCTTGCTCAACACGGTATAAAGGTTGCTATTTCTACATATACGTTTGAATCTCCAGTTACTGCTATTGGTGATACTTATATTGAGGTTGGATCTGCATCTACAACAGGATTTGAAATTACAGAAGGAAATCAAGTCAGTATAGGTATTACAACTCCACAACTTGGTTTTGTAAACATCTCTTCTCCTCTGAATTATGTGAATGTTCAGAATGCAACTTATAATCCAGTTACCGGTGTTTCTACAATCAGTTTAGATGCTGATTATGGATTTGAAGTTGGTGAATACATTAGATTCAAGGATGGTTCATTCAAGTTTACTTGTACAAGTGACAATAATCAAACTGTCAAGTCTTATCCAAGAAAAACTGATCCAACATACAGAAGACCTGTAAGGGTAGATGCAACAACTACAAGATCTATTGAAGTAAATCTTGGAACATCACCTAGAGTATTCTATACTCCAACTGATGCTACCTATGATTCTGCTACCGGTATCATGGTCTTGACCATCGGAGCACATAATTTACTGCCCACACAGGGTGTATCTCTTGCAACAGAATCTATCACATTTACTTGCACCAAAGATGGAAATGCTACAAACCATGCATATCCACGCGCAACTGACCCTGCTGCAAATAGAACTCTAGATATTATTTCTGTAACTAGTACAACAATTACTCTTAATGTTGGTGCATCTGGTCCAACCGATCAATATGGACATACATTTGTACCTGGTTTACCTGCTGCAACAAACGCATTGATTGCTGGTGGACAATATGTCCATACTTGGTCTGGAGGAGTTTCCAGAGATGCAATTATTCGTGATGGTAATAATCAGTATGTAAATGTTGGTTTCTCAACCATCATGACTGGAACTGGTCATATCTCAACTGATGTTACTGTAACAAATCCTGGTTATGGGTTTAGTACTGGTATCAGGATCGAACAACCATTATCATATAGCAATCTCAAACTGGAATACAGCAGTGACAGTCTTGGTGGAGTTGGTCCTGGAACTGAAGCAACTATATCTATAGTTGTAGGTCAAGGTTCAAGTATCATTGATGCTGATATACAGAATAATGGTTACAGTTATGGTAACAATGAAATACTTACCGTACCTACTGGTGGTTTGAGTGGAATTCCTACTACAGGTTCTACCTTTAGAGAGTTCCAAGTTACAATTGATAAAGTACATAGTGATAGATTCAATGCTTGGTCTATTGGTCAAATTCAACCTCTAGATAATATTGATTCTTATATTGATGGAAGAAGAAGAATCTTCCCACTATTCTTGGGAGGCGAGTCAATAACCATTCTTGCTGCAAGAGGATCTAATATTGATATTGAACAAACCTTGTTAGTATTTGTAAATGATGTTCTTCAAATAGCAAATAGTGCATATGTATTCCGTGGCGGTTCTAGAATTTTCTTCACAGAACCACTCAATATTGGCGATAAATTGAACATATACTTCTATAGAGGTAATGGTGTTAGTGACGTTATTGATAGAGAAGTTATTCAAACTATCAAGACTGGAGATGATGTTAGATTACAATCAGATATTAGAGACCTAAATGAAGATGAAAGAACAGTAAGTGATGTTCCTTCATCGGAGGTTGCTGAAACTGTACCTTACTATGGTCCAGGTAATGTAAATAATCCCGATTTCTTACGTCCACTTGTCTGGTGTAAACAAACAGAAGATAGATTTATTCAAGATAACCTGATAACAAAGGATAGAAGATTCTACGAACCAGTTATCAATCCAATGGCGAACATGATTAAGAATGTTGGTGTTGGTGAGACAGTCTTCTATCTGGACTCTGTAAGACCAATATTTGATGCTACAAATGAAAGTGCAGTTCGTCAGTTCCAAAACAAGATTACAATTCTTGATGGCGATACTTTATCCTCTGCTTTTGCAACTGCTACAGTTTCTGGTATTGGTTCTGTTACTGCTCTTACAGTAACTAACCCTGGTTCTGGTATTCAAACTGCTACAGTTAGTATTGCTGCTACTGTTGGTTTTGGTACTGGACCAGGAACAGCAACTGGTACAGTTACACTTTCTGGTGGACAAGTTACTGGATTGAATGTTGTAAGCACCGGTACAGGTTATACAAACAGCAATCCACCTGTTGTTATGATTACTCCTCCTTCAAGATCTTCTGAAGTTTGTGACGTATTCCAATACACTGGAGATGAAGGAAGAATTGTTGGTTTTGCTACTACTTCTGTAGGAGCAGAATTCAGAATGGTATTTGACTTGATGATTCCTTCTCCAAGTATTATTTTCGATACCACAGATATTATTTCTGGTGGTGGTATTGTGAGTGTTACCAATATGCAAGTTGGTGATTACTTTGTAGTCAATAACTCAAATCTTGGTGTCGGAACTACTTCTATTCAATCTCTTGATGGTTCTGGTACAGTAATTGGTATTGGAACAGAATACTTTGATAATGTATATGAAGTTAGAGCAGTTCATCAGGAACAGGTAGAAGTTGGTGGTATAACTACATCTGTCAAGAGAGTTCATGTAAGAACGGAAGACAATTTCCCATCCGGTTTTGACTTTACCAATAATTCTGGAATGACTACATCATCATTATACCTTGGCAATTACACCTGGGGCAAGGTTACTGTTGAACGCAGGAATGCACCTGTAGATTATAATGCATACACTATGTCTGGAATTAGTGGTCTTTCTACTTCTTCAACTGTAAATAGATTTGAATCCCTAAGGTTCCTAAATTATCTTGGATAATACTGTCTAAATAAAGAAAAAACGTGTCACAATGGCCGCAATTATAACTGATCAAATTAGGATTTTGAATGCAAAGAGTTTTGTCGCTGGTATTAATACCAACGCAAACTCTTATTACACTTGGATTGGATTAACAAATCCAACAGATTATAAATCCAGTTGGAATTCTAATCCCCCTGCTCCTAGGGATAGTTTTGATCAGGAGAATGATTATTGGGATACGATGACTTCTTTGAAGAAGATCACCAATGATGATGTCATGCAAGTGATTCCCAAAAGAGTTTGGACTTCGGGAACCAAATATGATATGTATCGTCATGATTATACTATTGATAATCTGGCACCAGTTTCTGGATCTCCAACTCTATATGGTTCTTTTTACTATGTAATGAACTCTGATTTCAGAGTTTATATTTGTCTACAGAATGGAACAAGTCCAGATAACCCTTCTGGTAAACCATCTTTGGATGAACCAAGATTTACAGACTTAGAACCAAGAGCGGCAGGTTCCAGTGGAGACGGTTATCTTTGGAAATATCTGTATACATTGAAACCTGCAGATATTATCAAGTTTGATTCTACTAATTTCTTACCTGTTCCAAGAAATTGGGCAACTTCTTCTGATGAAGCACTTGTAAGAGATAATGCTGTTGATGGTGCTATCAAGGTTGTAACTGTAGTTGACAAGGGTGTAGCACTTGGTGCTGCTAATCAGCAGTATCGAAATGTGCAGATCAAGGGAGATGGTTTTGGTGCTACCTGCACTATCATTGTTGATGAAGATTCGCAAGTATCTAAGGTTGAGGTATCTAATCAGGGTTCTGGATATACATACGGTTATGTTGATGCTTTATCTGCTGGTCTGCCAGCAGGAACAACTTCTGCGATATTCAACGTAATCATTCCTCCACAAGGTGGTCATGGTAAAGACATTTATCGTGAGTTGGGTGCATATAATGTTCTTGTTTATACAAGACTTGAAAATGACACCGAAAACCCAGATTTTATTACAAATAATAACTTTGCAAGAATCGGTATTATTGAGAATCCATCAGAGTTTGGTTCTTCTATTACTCTGACTAGAGATAAAGCAAGTGCCGTTGGCGCATTGAAACTTGTAGGTGCTGGATACAGTGAAGCAATATTTTCACCAAATGAATTCTTTACTCAGACAGTTTCTACAGGAACAACTGCTGTTGCTAGAATTATAAGTTATGAACAAACTACAGGTGTTTTGAAGTATTGGCAAGATAGAAGTCTTGCAGGTTTCAATACAAATGGAGCATTGAATTCAACTCCAACTTATGGTTTTGACCAAGTAGACTTTACAAGTGAACCAGATACTGGCGGAAGTTTGAACATTGTACCATCTCAAGGTCAAACTTTACAGATTGATGCTGGATATACGGGTATAAGCACCATAATAAATAATAGAACCTATTACTTTGGATTGTCTTTTATCGACGGTTTAGCGAATCCAGAAGTCAAAAAACACTCTGGAAATATTATTTACGTTGACAATAGACCTTCAACAACAAGGTCAGTGAATCAAAAAGAAGACATAAAAATTATCTTGCAGTTCTAAAGAATTATGCCCCAGCAAACTAACCTCAATGTATCCCCATACTTTGACGATTTCAATTCATCGAATGATTATCATAGGGTGCTGTTCAAACCTGGATACCCCGTTCAGGCAAGAGAACTAACAACTCTCCAATCGATACTGCAAAATCAAATTGAGCAGTTTGGAACCCACTTCTTCAAAGAAGGTTCTAAAGTCATACCTGGAAATACTGGATATAATCAGTTATACTATGCTGTTCAACTGAACAATAGTTTTCAAGGAATTCCTGTAGCATCATACGCAGATCAACTTGTTGGGACAAAAATTATCGGAGAGACATCCGGTGTATCTGCTATTGTAGATAGTATTTTACTTCCTCAGAACTCTGAAAGAGGATCTCTTACTCTTTACATAAACTATCTAAATTCTAGTACGGCAAATAATTCAACACAAACGTTTCTAAATGATGAAACTCTAGTAAGTGATACTACTATTGCTTCTGGTCTTCTTGGTAACACAACCATTTCTGCGGGCAGTCCATTTGCTTCAACCAGACCCGATAATGCTGCAGTAATTGGGTCTTCTTTTCAAATTCAGCAAGGTGTATATTTTATCAGGGGTTTCTTCGTAAATGTAGATAGAGAAACTCTTGTTCTTGACCAATATTCTAATACTCCAAGTTATAGAGTTGGTCTGTTAGTTAGAGAAGATATCATCACTCCTGAAATTGATGAAACCTTGAATGATAATTCTCAGGGTTTCAATAACTATGCTGCACCAGGTGCAGATAGACTCAAGATTTCTGTAAGTCTTTTCAAAAAACCACTTGATGATTTTGACGACAACAATTTCATCGAATTAGCATCAATCGATAGTGGAGTTCTGAGAACTCAATCTTTACCAGCAGCATCTGCTTCAGGTATTGTATATCAAGATAATTTAGCAGATACTCTTGCAAAAAGAACATTTGATGAAAGTGGTCACTATGTTGTCCGTCCATTTGATATCTCTGTTCTAAATTCCCTAAATGATAACTTAGGAAACAATGGTCTTTTCCAACCAGATGAATTTACTTATGGTGGTTCTTTTGCAAACGAAAACCTTGCTCTCTATAAGATTTCATCTGGTAAGGCATATGTAAAAGGATATGAAGTTGAAACTACAACTCCAACCTTTATTGATGTAGATAAACCAAGGTCTACAAGAGACGTTGATAATGAATCAGTTTCATATAATACTGGTTCTACGTTTACTCTCAATAGAATTATGAGAGGACCAGATGTTGGTGTTGGTAACACTTATGTCGTCAGTCTGAGAGATAGACGTGGTGGACTAGATCAAAATGATCGTCCAGGTAATGAAATTGGTCTTGCAAGACTTTATGACTTTAGACTTAAGAGTGGTAGATATAATAGTGCAACCAGTGTAGATTTGAATGAGTGGGGCACTTCTCTATATGATGTAAAAACCTATAATAATGTAGCAATAAACCAAAATATAAACCTGTCTGTTCCTACTCACGTCAAGGGTGCTAACAGTGGTGCTCAAGGATTTGTTCGTTATGCAGTTCAAGCAGGAACAGCAGTCACTGTATATGATTACACAGGAAGTTTCTTACAAGGTGAGCAACTTATCTTTGATGGTATTCCTAGCAATAGAGTTGTTGTCTCTTCCACAGAGCATTCCATCTCAGAAGTAAGATCTCTATTTGCTACAGATAATACTACAAATAACACAGGTATCAATACTTTTGCAGCGGATATTATCCCTAGCAAGAAATTCAATGTTGGTGTAGCAAATATTATCGGATTTGATAACAATGCACAATCCGTTGTTTACAGTACAAATCCAAGATTCCTTGGAACTGTCCTAGAGAACGATCTTATTAGGTTCTCTAATCCTGTAATATCTGGCGATCCAACAATAGCAAGGGTTGTTAGTGTTGGTGCAACAACCGTATCAATCGTTGGTGTTCAAACTGTTGCTGGTATAGCAAACGGTCTTCTTCCAGCATCACCGACTGAGGTGTTTGATATGGATCTTATGACGACTAGACTTGATAGTTCTTCAGACAATACTCTCTTCACTAAGTTGTCTAAGAATAATATTGCAACTGTGGATATGAAAGAATCCCAGTTGATTATTAGAAAGTCATTTACAGTCAATATCACCAACTCAGGTTCAATTGATACCGGCACTCCAATGGAAGCTGCTGGTAATGAAATCTTTATGACCTTTACACCACAGAGATATTCTCTGATTAGAAGCACTGGTGTAATTGAACCTCTTACTGCTGAAATGTTTGATTTTAGTAGTGACCAAAAGACTATCAATAATATCACTGGTATGAACTCCGGTTCTGATACTGGAGCACAGTTGATTGCTACTATCAGAAAATCTGGTCCTCTTCCAAAGAAGAAGATTAATAACACTGCTGTCTTTACAGTAATCGATAAGTCTAAACTTGAAGGTTCTGGAGTAGATGGTGTTGGCGTTGGTACAACTACTCTCAATAACGGTTTGACCTTTGGCAACTATGCTTTTGGTACTAGAGTAGAAGATGATATTGTTTCTTTGAACTGTCCTGATGTAATAAAGATTCACGGCATATATGAATCAAGTGGACTGAATGACCCAATTGCTCCTACATTAACATATAGTAACATCACTAGTCCAACATCTACGACTTCTGATGTAGTAACTGGAGAGATGCTAATTGGTCAAACCAGTGGTGCCGTAGCAATGTGTGTTGAGAAACCAAGTAGTGTTCAAACAGCAGTTATTCCACAGAACCAAGTTGATTTTATTGCTGGAGAAACAGTAATTTTCCAAGAAAGTTTGGTAGAGGGTACGATTTCTTCTATCGATGATAACCACTTCAATATTTCATCCAACTATACATTTAGTACTGGACAACAAAAATCAATCTATGGATATGCTTCTATAAGAAGAAGACCTTCTATTGCTGCTCCAACCAAGAGATTGAAAATTTATTATGCTAAGGCTTCCTTTGAAGCGAATGATACTGGTGATCTTACTACAATTCAATCTTATGAACAATTTGATTATGCAAAAGAAATTCAATCTGTAGATGGTATTTCAAATGCTGATATTCTAGACATCAGACCTAGAGTAAGTGATTATTCTATTGCGGAAGGATCTAGATCTCCTCTTGAGTTCTTGGGTCGCAACTTCAATCAACCAGGAAATTCACCAACAAATATTTTTGCTTCGGAAGAAACTTCTACCATTAATTTCTCCTACTATCAGGGAAGAATTGATAGAGTATTCCTTACAAAAGAAGGCAAGTTCCAAGTTGTATACGGAACTCCTGCTGATAAACCAGAACCCCCAACTGCTGTAGAAGATGCAATTGAGATTGCTTCAGTAAAACTTCCCCCTTATCTCTACAATCCAGAGCAAGCATCTCTAAAGTTCCTTGAGAACAAGAGATATAGAATGAGCGATATCAAGCAATTAGAGAATAGAATTAGAAATCTGGAGTATTACACTTCACTTTCTCTACTTGAGTCCAAGACTGAAAATATGTTTATTACAGACTCTGAGGGTCTGAACAGATTCAAGTCTGGATTCTTTGTTGATAACTTTAACTCATTCAAGACTCAAGAGACACAAACTAATATCAGGAACTCTATTGATAGAAAAAATAAGGAACTGAGACCTAAGCACTATACAAACTCTGTTGATCTCATCTTTGGACCTGTTGTTGGCGTAGATCCAACTACAGACTTCAATTATAATGTGATTGATAGTGATAATGTCAGAAAAGAAAATGATATTCTGACTCTTGAGTACTCAGATCAAGAGTGGTTAGCACAAAACTTTGCTACTAGAACAGAGACCGTTGCTCCATTTGCTGCTAGTTTCTGGCAGGGAACAATGGAATTGACTCCTGCTTCAGATACCTGGGCAGATACAGTAAGAGTTCAAAGTAGAATTATTGAGACAGAAGGCAACTATACTGCTACTATTGACTACTATGATAGAACAAACGAACTAGATCCACAGAGTGGTTTTATTCCTCTTCTCTGGGATTCCTGGGAGTCTAACTGGACAGGTGTTCTTGATAGTATCGAAGGTGATAGTAGAGAGTCTGCTGATAAGGTATCTGAGCAAAACAAGAGAGGATCTGGTCAGGTAGGTACAGGTGAGTGGGTTCGTAAGAGTGCTGTTACAGTATCTCAAGAAGAGTTCCAAGAAACCTTTGATCTGGGCACAGAGTCCAGAGGTGGAACAAGAACTATCGTTCACGAAGAGTATGAAAAGACTTCTGTTGGCGATAGAAGTGTAAGTAGAGACTTGATCTCCTTTATGAGATCTAGAAATATTCAGTTCTATGGTAAGAACCTAAAACCATCTACACAGTTCTTCCCATTCTTTGACGGAACAGCAGTAGCAAGATATTGTGCTCCAAAACTTCTTGAAATTGAAATGAATACTGGAGCATTCCAGGCAGGTGAAACCATCCGTAGCATTTCATTCAAGAGAGGAGCAACTGCTTGTAAGTTTATTGCAAGACTTGCAAGTATCAATCATAAAGAAGGACCATATAATACACCAACAAAGACTTATGTAACTAACCCTTACGATGGTCAATTGATGCCTGGTGATTATAACTCAACTTCGTCCTTTATCAATATCGATACATATTCTCTCTGTAACGAATATCAAGGAGAGTATTATGGTTTTGTTGAGATAGGAACAGTTTTAGTTGGTGATACAAGTGGTGCTACCGCAACTGTAACCGACCTGAGACATATCTCAGACGACCAATCAGACCTGCTTGGCGTATTCTATATTCCAGAAACAACGACATCATATCATCCTAGATTTGAGTGTGGTGATAGAACATTCACTCTATCAAGTAGCGATTCTAATGATTCTGAATCAGTAACTTCTATAGCAGAAGAAATTTTCTCTGCATCTGGTCTAGTAAATTCTAGTGGTTCAGTTAGACTTACACGCTATCAAGACCAAAAGGAGTTTGGTGAGCAGAGTGTCAATACTTCACCAGGAACTCAGATAGTTGGTACACACGTTGTAGGTAGGACATCTCAGGATAACATTGCTGGTTGGTATAATCCTCTGGCACAATCATTCCTGGTTGACGATGAGACTGGCATTTTCCTTACTAGAGTTGAAGTTTACTTCAGAGCAAAAGATGCTAATGATATTCCAATCACAGTTTCTATAAGAC
>MDTG01110620.1_pt1 | contig 22839 bp, 23 predicted proteins | sample 811421 | NCBI WGS metagenome assembly MDTG01 (sample SAMN05326645, study PRJNA326480) | marine metagenome | isolation source: seawater | place: Pacific Ocean: South East | collected 2011
GCCATTTATATAAGATCCCTTCAACTGGTTTAAGATTTTTTACTGTATATGGTCCATGGGGTAGGCCTGATATGGCCTTATATAAGTTTACTAAAAATATTTTTGAAGGAAAAAAATTACCTCTACATAATAATGGAAAACACATTAGAGATTTTACATATATAGATGATGTGGTAAAAGGAATTTACTTGGCTATGAATAAAGTTCCAAAAGGAAAAAAAATATCAAGAATTTATAATTTAGGAAATAATAAAGAAGTTAATCTGAAATATTTTGTGTCCTTAATTGAGAAATTTTCAAGAAAAACTGCTAATATCGAAAATTTACCAATGCAAAAGGGAGATATTTATAGGACTAAAGCAGACATTAGTTTGGCAAAAAAAGACTTAGGATACAGACCCTCCACAAAAATAGAAAGAGGAGTAAAAAATTTTGTAGATTGGTACAAGACATATTATTGTTAAAATCAATATATGTTATTTTAAAATATAAAATTATCCTCATATGAAAAATATATTTTTATATTTATTTTGTCTCACACCAGTATTATTACTTACAGGACCATTTTTACCAGGAGTCTCAGTCTCAATTATTGGTTTATATGGAATTTATTGCTTAAAAAAAATAAAAATAATCAAAGAAAATAAAATTTTAATAAATTTTTTGATAATTTTTTTCTTCTTTTATATTTATCTGCTTTTGATTTCCTACAATAGTATTAAACCAGAAGATTCATTTAGATCATCTATATTTTATTTTAGATTTACCTTTTTTTCTCTAGGCTCTTATTTCCTAATATATAATTTGAAAGAAAAAGCATATCCTTTGATAGGTTATTCAATTCTTTGCTCTTTCCTCATAGTATTTGTATCTTTGTTAATAGAAATTATATTTAATTTTTATTCTGAAAACCCAATTATAGATGGACAAATTACTGGAATTTTTTTCAGTGAAAAAATTGCTGGGTCTTATATATCCAAATTATATCCATTGGGAATTGGAATAATTTATTTTTGTGATTTAAAATTATTTAAACTTTCTAAAAAAGATATAACACAAATTTTTTTTTTAGTTTCTCTTTTTTCTGTTTTAGTAAGCGGGGAAAGAACTTCTATAGTTATTTTTTTAATCTCAAATATTATTTTAATTATTGGCTTAGGTGCTTATAGACAAACAATTTTCAATAAAAAAAATATTTTATTTACTTTTATTCTATTTATTTTTTTAATACTAATTGTCAATTCTGTTTTTGAAAGAGTTATTTATAAAACTTATTCACAAATTTCTGAAGACAATCAAATTAATATTTTTTCAAAACATCATGAGTCTCATTTAAAAACTGCCTATAAAATGTTTAATAATAATAAAATTTTTGGAATTGGACCAAGGATGTTCAGATTTCTTTGTGATGATGAGAAATATGAGGATATTTATGACATTCAAATACAATATAACAATAATGGCACACCCAAATACAAGAATGGTGAAATCCATGTTAAAGAATATAATGGTTGTTCTACTCACCCCCATAATTTATTTTTCCAACTTTTATCTGAAACTGGATTAATTGGTATTATTTTTTATTTGATTTTTTTATTTTCAATTTTTTTTCAACTTTATAAATCTTTAGCAAGAAAAAATGAATTAATTTATGATAAAAATAAAATCATCTCATTTACTATATTGACTTGTTTATTTTCATCTTTTTTTCCTTTTTTACCTTCAAATAATTTTTTTGGAAGTTATGTAAATATATTTTATTATTTTATTATAACTTTTTATTTTATGAATAAAAATGAAACTAGTTAGTACTGTTTTATGTTGTCATAAAGTTAATAGACAATTATTTACTGCTATTAATAGTATTTTAAATCAAACTTATACCAATCATGAATTAATCATAATTTTTGACAATCCTAATAAAAAAGATTTTTTAAAAATTAAATCTCATTACAAAAAGATAAATAAAAAAATAATTCATCTCTATCAAAATACTAAAAATGAAGGATTAACTTTTTCACTTAACAGGGGAATCAAATTATCAAAAGGTTATTACATCATGAGACAAGATTCAGATGATTTTTCCGAAAAAAATAGAATGCAAATACTAGTTAATTACTTAGAAAATAATTTAAATAAAAACCTAGTTTTTAGTAATATTTCAATCATTGATGATAAAAATCGTAGTATAAGATATAAAAAAAATTATTTAATTATAAATTCTTTTTTTTCATCTTATAATTTTAGAAATTCAATCAGCCATCCAACAATTATGTTTAAAAAAAATATTTTCAATAAAATTAGATATTATGATGAGCGTTTCAAAGTATCTCAAGATTATGATTTAATTCATAGGTTTATTAAATATAATAGAAATAGTATTGGTAAAGTTGGTTTGAATTTATATAACTTAAGATATTCAAAACAATCAATATCCTTTGTTAGATCAGAAGAGCAATTAGTTAATTCTGTAATTATATTGTTTAAATATAATTTTGAATGTTATTCAAAATTTTTTGATAACGTCTATTCAACTGAAGATATGTTGAAGATTATTGAACAAAACATGAAAACTGGTAAAGAATTTTCTATATATTATTCTTATCTTATCCACAAAAAAATCCCATTTATCATATTGATCAACCCTTTCTTTATATACAATTTATTTTTAAGATATCTGTTTCACCCAAACTTATTGATTAAAAGAATTTTTAGATTAATTTAAATTTCTAATTTCATAAATAAATTTATTCATGTGTGGATTAACTGTATTTTTTAACATACCTAACCTAGATAATAAAACCACTGAATTATTTAAATTTATTGAAAATAGGGGTCCTGATAGCAGTCTCTTTAAAGAAATAGATAATTTATCATTCTTATTTTCAAGACTTGCTATTCAAGATTTATCTGAAATGGGCGACCAGCCTATTTTTTCTTCATCAAAAAAATTTGTGATGATGTTTAATGGAGAAATATATAATCACAAACATATTAGATCATTAATTGAAAATGAATTTAATCATAGATCTTGGAAGGGAACATCAGACTCTGAAACTTTAATAGAGTCATTTAGTTATTTCGGAGTAGATAAAACATTAGAATTAGTAAAGGGTATGTTTGCAATATTCTTATACGATCTAATTCTTAAAAAAATTTATTTGATAAATGACATTTTTGGCGAGAAGCCCCTTTATTATCAAATCAATAAAGATTCTTTTTTGATTTCTAGCTCTTTAAATTCATTTAACTTTAAAGATAATAATTCCAAAGATATCAACTTGAATTCTATAAAAGAACTTGTATCAAATAATTATATCTCACACCCTAATACAATTTGGCAAAATGTCAGAAAGATAAATCCTGCATCCATAATTTCATTTCAAATATCCAAAAATAAAACTATTAAAAATATAACTGATTGCAATTATTATAATAAATTCAAAAAATTTGAAAAATTATATCAGCCACCTGATAAATTATCTGCAAAATTAGAAAATTATTTACATGAATCTGTAGAGAGACAGCTAATTTCAGATGTTCCACTTGGATCTTTCTTATCAGGAGGTATTGACAGTACTTTAGTGACAGCAATAGCTTCAAAAATTAGTTCGAATAATTTAAAAACATTTACTATCGGCTTTAAAAACTCAAAATTTAATGAGGCTATTTATGCATCTAAAATTGCTGATTATCTTAAAACTGATCATAATCAAAAATATTTAGATAAGAATAATTTTATTGAAATATTTAATGATATATTTGAGGCATTTGATGAGCCATTTTCTGACTCTTCTCAAATTCCTACAATTCTTCTCAGTAAATTTTGTTCTACTAGAGTCAAAGTGGCTTTAACTGGAGATGGGGGTGATGAACTTTTTGGAGGTTATAATAGGTATGTTTTTAATCCAAAGATATGGAAAAAATTAAGTTTAATACCTATGTTTGCAAGAAAATCTATAGCAAGTATATTTAGTAATTATCATCCTCAATTCATAATAAATATAATTAAAAATTTATTATACTTATCAAATTCTAGATTCAAGTCAGTACACTACTTTGATCAAAAAATTGTTCAATTATTTAGAGCTATAAGTTCTAAAAATTTATTTGAATTCTCAAAAAAATTATCTAGTCATATTGATGATACCACAAGAGATAAATTATTATTTACTGAAATATTTGAAAATAATACAGTTTTATCAAACATAAAATTTGAAAATAATTATAGAGGTATGATGCAAAGCGATATCAATGATTATTTACCTGGTGACCTTTTGGTCAAGGTAGATAGATCATCAATGTATTATGGTTTAGAAACAAGAACACCTTTTCTTGATAAAAAAGTTTATGAATTTTCTAAAACAATACCTAATCAATACATAATAGAGAAAGACAATTCTAAGATTATTCTTAAAAATATTTTAAAAAAAATAGTACCTAATGATCTTATAGATAGACCTAAACAGGGTTTCTTAATACCTATTAATGAAATTTTAAGAAATGATGATATTGAAAAAAAAATTGATTTATTATTCAATAAAGAAAAAATAATAAGTCAAAATATATTAAATTATGATTTTATTATAAAATTATGGACAAAATATAAAAAGGGATATCATTTTGATCAATACCTACTTTGGGATTTAATTGTTTTACAAAAATGGCTAGATACTAATCTTAATAAGAAATTACTCTGATACATGGAAATTTATAAAAAGCTTTTAAACATTATTGATAAATCATTTCATGTAAAAATATATTTTCTAATCATACTAATTTCAATCTCTATGGTTCTAGAGATGATTAGCATTGGTATGCTAATACCTTTTTTTGAAATTATTTTAACAAATGAAGAAAATTTATTAATTAAATTGTTCAATTATATGAACTTTAAGAAAGAAAATATGTTTCAAATTTCTTTAATTCTTCTTGCTTTTATTTTCTTAATTAAAACCATTGTTATTTCATTTATTATTTATTTTAAACACAAATTCATATTAAATTTTAACATAAATCTAGCTTCTAGAATTACAGAAAAAATAACTAGTTTTAATCAATTATCTATAAAAGATAATACCTCTGATTATCATAGACTTATTTTGATAGATGTAAGTATGGTATCAAATAGCATCTATCAAATAATTAATATAGTTAGTGAATCAACAATAATAATTGGTTCAATTATAATCCTTTTATACTATGAACCTTTTTTACTCTCACTATTTATTTTTTTTTCAATTTTAGTTTATTTTTTATACAAACTATTTTTAAAAAATAGAATTATAGAATGGGGGGATTTAAGAAAAATTAATGATACGAATAGAAGAAAATCTTTAAATGATTTATTACATACAAATACATTTGCAAAACTTCTTGGATTAAAAAACATATCTTTTGCAAAATTTTCTAATTCAAATAATTCAACACTAAATTATTATCAGTTAAGAGAAATGTGGAATGAACTTCCAAGAGGTTTTTTGGAATTAATAGCAATTATTTTTATAATAATCATATTTTCCTATTTGATTGTCAATAATATCGAAATTATAAAAATTATTCCAATACTAAGTTTATTTACTTTAGCTAGTCTTAAAATTATTATGTCCATCAATAGATTAATTATTGCTTTTAACCAAATATTTTTTGCAAAAACATCTATAGGTAAAATAGATAGTTATTTATCAACAAACATAAGCACTCCAAATAAATCTAATAAATCAAAATTGGCAAATCTTCAAAATTTAAGATTTGAAAATGTATATTTTAGTTACGATAAGAAAAAAAACGTTATTAATAATTTAAGTTTTAATATTAATAAAAATGATCTCATTGGCATTAAGGGAAGGAGCGGATCAGGAAAAACAACATTAATTCATATAATTACTGGTTTATTGAATCCAAAAAAGGGTAAAGTAATTTTAAATAAAAAATTTGATTATAAGAACAAAAAATTAAATTTTGGATTAGTTAGTCAAAAGCCTTTTATACTTAATGAAACTTTAAAGAGAAACATAGCTTTTGGATTAGATGATAAAAAAATTGATGAAACAAAAGTGAAAAAACTTATTAAACTAATGGAGCTCAATGATTTGTCTGATAGTTCATCAAAAGTTCTTGATTATTTAATTGCTGAAAATGCATCAAATATATCTTTAGGCCAGGCACAAAGAATTTCTATTGCACGGTGCTTATATTTTAATCCAGATATTTTAATTTTAGATGAACCTACGAGCTCCTTAGATAAAAAAAATGAAAATTCTATATTTAATATATTAAAAAAATTAAAATCAAAAAAAACTATAATTTTAGTTAGTCATAATAAAATCATTTATAAATTTTGTTCAAAAATAATTGATTTAGATAATAATATACACAATCAATGATAAAAAATATATATTTTGTTATTCCTGATCTCAGGTGTGGCGGAGCTGAAAAAGTTTTCATTAATCTTGCTAATTCCTTTTCTAAAAATTATTCAATAAAGTTTATACTTCTTGAAACGAAAGGAGAATTAATTGATGACCTTAATGAAAATATTGAAATTATCTCATTAGATGTAAATAGAATGAGATTTTCTATTTTTAAATTAATTAAAATATTAAAAAATATAAGAAATTCATATGTTATATCAGCTATGTGGCCACTTAATTGTATAGTAATGATTAGTTCAATATTTTCTTCAAAATCAAATAAGTTTTTTCTCACAGAACATGTAAATTTATCTAAATCAATTGGTGTTGATTTTTATTCTAATAAAATAGTTTTATTTTTAACTGTTTCTTTTACATATTTTTTGTCAAATAAAATTATTTGTGTTTCTGATGGTGTAAGGAAAGATTTGGAAAAATTTTATATTTTCAATAAAACTAAACTAGTAACAATCTACAATCCAATTATTAATAAGTCACCTATCAAAAATAAAAATTTTGAAAATTCTAAAATCAATATCTTATCTGTAGGAACATTAAAGACACAAAAAGACCATAGCACTCTTTTGAAAGCATTTAGTTTATTAAAAAATAAATCTAATTTTCATTTGAACATAGTAGGTGATGGTCCACTGAAAAATCAATTAATTAAATTATCAATCAATCTTAATATAAAAAAATATATTACTTTCCACGGCTTTCAAAAAAACACAAATCAATTTTATCAGAATAACGATATATTCATTCTTTCATCAATATATGAGGGCTTTGGTAATGTTCTGGTTGAAGCTTTAAGTTTTGGATTAAAAATTATTTCCACAAATTGTCAAAATGGTCCTTCGGAAATCTTATCAAATGGAAAATATGGTATTTTAGTCCCAATAAAAAACCCTCAAAAAATAACTGAAGCTATTTACAATATCCAAAATAAAAAATTTGATCCAAAATTTCTAAAGTTAAGATCTGAAGACTTTCAAATAGATTTAATTACAAATAAATATCTAAATATAATGCAATCATCATGATTAGTAGATGTTTAATTTGTTCAAATATAAATGAACTTAATAAATTAAGCTATCCTTATGAAACATATTTTAATCAGATAATTTATAGATATGTTAAATGTAATAATTGTAAAAGTGTATATCTTTTGAACAGTATATCTAATGATGAAATTAGAAGAATGTATGATGAAAAAAACTATCATTCAATTTTTTATGATTCCAATAAACATCCTTGTTTCAATTCTAAGATCATTGATAAAATTAATATATTAAAAACAAATTCTAAATTAAATATTTGTGATTTTGGATGCGGTAATGCAAATTTTTTAAATAGCTTGTCACTTGATTTTAAAAAAGTAGGAGTTGAGTACTCATTAGACTATGTCAATTATTTACAAAATAATTATAAAGATATTACCTTTTTAGATATAGAAAACTTTCTTAAAAATAAAGAATATGAAAATTATTTTGATATTATTTATTTAGGTGATGTTTTAGAGCACCTAACTACACCCCATAAAATTATGAGTCATCTTGTAAGTTATCTATCTCATAATGGTTTATTTATTATTGAAGGCCCAATAGAAGAAAATTATAACTTAATATACTATGTATCAAAATTAATTGGATATATTAAATTCCTAACTGGTATTAAGAATTCTTTTGTTCCATACCATATTTATCGAACTAATCATAATTCACAAAAACTATTTTTTAATAATATAAATTATTTACATATTAATTCTTATGAGACTTATGAAACAGGTTGGCCTTATAAAAATAATGGAGCACTAAGAAACTTTATTTCTAATATAAATTTTATTCTTTTTAATAATAATAAAAGTAGAGCAAATAGATTTATTTGTACTTTAAGTAAGAATTGACAATTAAATTGAAAAAAATCCTATACATTTCTCATGATGGTATTTTTGACCATATCGGGCAATCTCAAATATTGCCATATATTATAAATAACTCAAACCATTATGGCTTTGAGCTTCTATCATTTGAAAAAAAAAATAATGAAATACATTTTAAAAAGTTTAAAAAAAAATTACAAAAATATGGAATACGATGGCATCCTCAAGTATATCATACCTCTTTAGTTGGTAAAATTTATGATTTTTTCAAACTTATCATACTAGTAAATTACATTAAAATTTTTTTTAATTTTCACTTAATTCATTGTAGAAGCTATATACCTTCTTTTTCCATTTATGTACTTAATAAGATATTTAAATACAAATATATTTTTGATATTAGAGATTTTTGGGCTGATGAGGGTTTAGAAATTAAAAAATATAAATTTATATATAAATATATAAAAAAAATCGAAGGTAAGATGATTAATAATGCTGTCAAGATTGTTTGTCTTACTAGGGCTGCAAAAGTACATATCTTATCGAGATATTCTACAAAATTTGAAAACATATTTAATGATAAAATATCAGTTATTCCATGTGGAACTGATTTTAATTTATTTGATCCATCCTTATTTAAAAAAAAACAAATTAATGACTTAAAAAAAAAATTAAATATACGAAATCGAAAAGTATTACTCTATTATGGTTCAGTTGGTAAGAACTATATTTTAAATAAAAAAACCTTTTTCTTTAAAACAATTAACACCAAGAATGATTGGTTCTTTTTATTTATTGTTAATAATAATCTAAAAAGCCTTAATGATAGTTTAATTTCAAATGGATTAAAAAAAAATGATTTTAAAATTTTGAATTTAAAGAGGACAAGCTTACCTTTATATTTAAGTTGCGTTGATTTATCTATTTTCTTTTATAGGAAGGGTATGAGATCTATAGGATGTTCACCAACTAAATTAGCTGATCTATTTGCAATGAATATTCCTATAATAACTGACTCAAATCTAGGTGATATGAAGTCAATAATCAAATTCCAAAAAAATAAATCTCATATACTTAATATATTTAATTCTCATCACATAAGGAATAAAACTTCTATGATTGTTAATGAAAAAAAATTCATTAATATAAGAAAAAATAGTAATTATTTTAATTTTAAACTTGGAGCTCAAAAATATTTAAATATTTATAACAATTTGATTTAAACTTTGAAAAATATATTAATTTTTAGTGGGGGTAGGGGGTCAACAAATTTAATTGATGCACTTTTTAATTTAAGTATACCTTTACAAATTAGTTCTATAATAAATTTGTACGATGATGGTAAATCATCTGGGATGATAAGATCAATTTTTGACATGCCTGGCCCATCAGATGCAAGAAAAGTTCAAGAAATTTTTTTAAAGAATGATGGCCAATCCACTAAGTACCAGCAGTCACTTTTTAATCTAAGAATATCTACGACTTATTTAAATTTTTTAAAAGAAATCAATAATTTTAATTCAAAAAAATCTAATAATATTTTTGGAATTAGTGTAAGTAATATTAATTTTAAAAAACAACTGTCGATATATCTTAAATCATTTATTCGCAACTTAAATCAACGATTTATAAATACATCTGATATGTCCTTCATAAATATAATATATGTTGGTGCCTACTATAATAATAAAAAAAATATTAATAAAACGATTAAAGCAATATCAAAATTATTTGGTATTAAAAATGAAGTAATATCTTGTGGTAATAGAAATTTATATTTATCTGGCATTAACGATAATAATAAAATCTTTTATAGCGAAGAAGAAATTGTTGAACAAAGATCTAACACAAATATGAAAGATATTTTTTTATCAAAAAATAAATTACAAAAAAACCTTTTTGCTAATAAAAGCAATTCTAACAAAATAAATAGTATTAAAAAAAAATCAGTTAGAGATATAATTACGAAAGAGGCTATTAAATTAATTAAGAATGCAGATTTTATTATTTATTCTCCTGGCACTCCATATTCTTCATTATATCCATCATATTATGTAAAAGGTGTTGGATCTGCTATAGCAAGAAATAAAAAAGCTAAAAAAATAATGATTACAAATATAGGTTCAGATTATGAAACTCCTAAATTTTCAGCAAATGACTATGTAAAAAATACAATAAGATTTTTAAATACGGATAAAAAAAATCATATTAATGAACTAATAACACATATATTAGTAAATAAACCAGTAAATAAAAAAAAATTTTATGTAAAGCCTACCCTAGATAAAAATTTATTAAAATACTTTTCTTGCTACATTGAGAATTTTGAATTAAATAAACAACAAGGTGTGCATTGTCCAAAAAAAATGAATAAGATTTTTAAAAAAATTATTTTAAATTGATTTTAGCTTTAATTGTTACTCATAATAGACTCAGTGACCTTAAAAATTGTATTAAAGCTGTCCAATCTCAAACCTTAAAAATTGATAAATTATTAATTATTGATAATGGTTCCACAGATGGAACAAAGAAATATTTAAAAGATAATAGGATCTTTTCAATTCATACAGAAAATTTGGGCTCCGCAGGAGGATGGAATAAAGGTATTAATTACGCTTTGATTAATAATTATAAATATATTTGGATGATGGATGATGATGGTTTCCCAAATATTGATTCTTTAAATCTATTAAAATCAAATATAACTAAGGACCACTCTTGTCTTTCTAGTTTAATTTTAGACTTAAATAATACAAATACTTTAGCCATTCCCCTTCCTATTTTGAATAAAAAATTCAATCCAATTATTTTTAAATTTAAAAGAAAAATTAGAAAAATTTCTGATTTACCAAAGACAAAAGAATTTTATAACTATGCTAATTTTTTTAATGGGGCCCTCATATCAATCAAACATATTAAAAAAATTGGTAATATAGACTTGAATTTTTTTATATATGGAGAAGAAGTAGATTTTTTTTATAGACTGAGAAACGTTGGGAAAGTTCAAACATTAATTAAATCATATCATTTTCATCCAAGTATTGAAAAACCATGGTCTAGAATTAAGATATATTATTATTTAAAAAATTCTATTTATCTTAATTATAAGTATCTTGACTTAGCATTTTTACGCAGTCTTTTGAATATTTTAGCAATCTTCTATAGAATTTTAAGATTAAATGGAATTTTATTTTTTTTTCAAACGTTTAAGTATGGTAATGTAAAAAAAATTATATCAGCAATTTATAAGGGTTTTTCTCTAAAAATTGGCAATGACTATTATAAATAATAAAAATTTAGCAATCTTAATTCCAGCTGCAGGAAGGGGAACTAGATCAAAACTTAATTACCCAAAAACTTTGTATAAAGTAAATAAATTACCAATAATAATAAGAATTATAAAAAAATTAACTAAATATTCTGATAATTTTTCTTTAGTTATTAATTCTAAATTTAAGGACTACTTTATAAAGACTTTAGATTATTATAACATCTCTCAAATTGAATACTTATTTCAAAATAACCCTAATGGAATGGGTGATGCAGTAAAAAAATTTAATAAATCAAAATTTAATAGAAAAATTACTGATATTTTATTGATTTGGTCTGACATACCATATATCTCAAGATCCTCAATTGATTCAATTCTAAGAACACATTTTAAAGAAAATAATTTTATGACTATTCTAAGTTATAACTGTAAAAATCCTTATACATTCATAAACAAAGATAAAAATGGTTTTGTAAAAAGCATTACAGAAACACATAAAAATAAAAAGAAATTTAAATATGGAGAAAGGGATATCGGAGTGTTTGTATTTAAAAAAGAATTAATAGGTTATTTAAGCCATAATTCCTCACTTAAGAAGGAGCATAATTTTTTGTATGTTATCAGCAAACTCTATAAAAAAGGATTTAAAATTAAATCTTTACCAATAGCTAAAACAAAGGAGACAATTTCATTAAACTATATAAATGATTTATTATAAAAATGTACCCATACCTTTTATCATATTTATTAATTTGTTTTTTGACAATTATTGATTTTTATCAAATAAAAATTTATTTAAACCATCAAAATAAAATTAAATTTATCGTAATTGCTTATTTGAGTTTTTTTATGGGATTCAAATATTATGTTGGAGGAGACTGGGGTACATACATTAATTATTTTAATGCAATAGAAGATTATAAACTAAATTTATCAGATTTTAATAATGATCTTGGATACTATTTATTTAATTTATTAATTAAAAAATTAGGTTTAAATTTTAGTAGTATTAATTTTTTCTCTTCTATAATTTCTTTATTAGGAATTCATCTATTAGCTAATTTTTTCAAGAGATATTGGATATTTTTTTTAGTTCTTACCCCATATTTTATATTTGTTATCCTTATGGGATATACTAGACAATCAATAGCAATTGGATTATTTTTTATTGGCTTGTCGTTTTTATTTAAAGGAAAAAACATTAAAAACTTTTTTTTATTTTACATACTTATTATAATTTCATGTTTTTTTCATAAATCATCAATTATTTTTTTTTTAATACCTTTATTAACAATTAGAATAAATTCTTATTCCTTAAGTATAATTTTACATATGCTTATTCTTTTTACGATTGTTATTATTTTTTTGATACTTAATGATAGATTTTTAGTTAGATTGGAATACTTTATTTCTAATCAATATTCATCTATTGGTGGTTATATAAGAATTGGAATTATTTTTTTAATTTGCTCGTTCAATTTCATAATTTTAGGAAAGGCAGATAAGAACATTTATACTCAGAAATTAATTAATAAGCTTAACTTATTATCTATATCTATTGCTTTAATGATATTACTAATACCTTCGACTGTGATAGTTGATAGGTTTTTGTTATATTTTTATTTCATAATACCAATTATGTTCATCAAACTTATAGATATTTCAAAAAACAATTTAAATAAGCTGATAATCCTATATTCTATAATTGTATTTGGCTTTATCTTCATGATTGTATGGTTTAATTTTGCAACTAATTCTACAGCTGGCTACCATATAGAAATTATTTATTTATATAATGCATAAAGATAATACAGATTTTTTTGATATTTTTGACCTTTTTAATATCCTAAAAAAAAATAAATTTAAAATTATTTCTTTTACTATTATCTATTTTTTATTAATTATTTTTATTCCAAGTTTTTTTCAAAAATATAATTACAAAAATGAAGTAAATATTGAAATTTATATTGAAGATGATTTATTCTTGCCTTCTAAGTATAATGCTCTGTCAAATTTTTTATCATTTAAAAAAGATAATATTTCAATGTCTGTATTAATGGATACTCTTCATAAAAAACAATATAAGTTATTTTTTCTTGAAAGGCACATATATGGATTTGCACCATTTATAGATAATCAACAGCTTAGCAGTGAATATAAGGAATTTTATAATGATACTTATATTAAAAGTATTAGTTATGATCAAAGAATTATGTATCTAATCTCTAACCATAATGAAGAAAAACTTTTGGGTAATAATAATGAATTTCTTGAGAAGACAATTCAAAATTTAAATTACAGAATGCATATTTCCTTGTATGATTTAATGTTTAGGATAAATGAAGATATAAAAAAATTAGCTCAAATTCTTGAAGAAAATAGTTCTAACAATGCTAACGTGACTTTATTTAATAAAAATATTTTAAACAAAATATATGAACAAAACTTGATAACTATTAATGATTTTAAAAATTCTAATGTTGAAAATTATTATCTTTTAAAAAATGCATATAAAGAAAAGTATCAATTTGTATTTACTAGGTACTATTTCATTTCATTTTTTATATATTTATTTTTAATTTCTTTTTCTTCAATCCTATTATTAGGCTATAATTATAAAAAAATTAATTTAAATTGAAAAAAAAAGTCATCAATATCAATACACCTACTGAACCTATACTTATAGGTGGAGATAACCCGTTAGTTTTTATAGGCGGCCCTTGTGCTATAGAGTCTTATGATCATAGTATGAAAATAGCAAATCAAATAAATTCTATTTGTGAAAAATTTAAAATTAGATTCATTTTTAAATCTTGTTACGATAAAGACTGTAGATCCTCTCCTGAAAGCTTTCATGGCTTAGGCATGGAAGAGGGATTAGATATATTATCAAATATAAGAAATGAAATAGGTATTCCGGTTACATCTGACTTTTCCGATCCTAATTGGGCTGCCGATACTGGAAAAGTTTGTGATTTAGTTCAAATACCAGCCTATCTATGCAGACAAACAAGCATCTTGAAAGCAGCAGCAAAAACCCGCAAACCTATAAATTTAAAAAAAGGACAATTTATGAGTCCATGGAACATGAAAAATTCTGTAAAAAAATTAGAATATTTTGGATCAAATGAAATTTTATTAACAGATAGAGGTACTTTTTTTGGATATAACATGCTAATTAATGATATGAGATCTTTACCAATAATGGCTGAAACAGGTTATCCTGTATGTTTTGATGCTTCTCATTCAGTACAATTACCTACTTCAATGGGTAATATTTCTGGTGGACAAAGAGAATTCATCCCCCATTTGGTTAGGGCTGCGACAGCTACGGGTATCAATGCTCTATTCATTGAAGTTCACGACAACCCAAAAAAAGCAATGTCAGACAAAAATACAGTTCTTGATATTAAATATCTAGAAAGAATTTTAGATGAAGCAAATACTATCTTTAACAAATCGCAAGAGTTAAAAATGAAATATGGGGATGATTATATAATTCATGAAACTTAAAAACATCCCTATTTATGATTGTTATTTAAAAGAAGATAAATTCCCTTTAATTTATCAAGATAGTTCTTTAAAAGATGCTTTAGATGAAATGGATAAATTCAAATTAGGTGTAGCAATAATTATTGATAAAAAAATGAGTCTTATTGGTATTTTGACTGATGGTGATATAAGAAGAACATTGATCAAAAATCAAAAACCTCTATCTGCGTCTTTGGTTGACGATGTAATCAAATTTTGTATAGAAAATCCAAAATACATAAATCATGATGAAAGTTTAATTGATGCAATAAATTTTATGAATAAATACCAAATATGGGACCTTCCTGTTATTAAAAATGATAAAGTTGTGGGATTACTTCATATGCATTCAGCTTTAGAAAAGCTAATATTGAATTATGAATAAAATTTTTAAAAATAGATTAGAGCTAAAAAATAAATTTCGATCACAACAAAATATGTTTGGTGGCTGGATAAGCTTTTCTCATCCATCCATTACTGAAATCTTTGCAAATATGAAAGTTGATTTCATTGCAATTGATATGGAACATTCCACAATTACAATAGAACAATCTCAAAGAATTATAGCCGCAAGTCAAAGCTACAGTGTTCCATGTTTACCAAGGCCCGTTTCTCATTCAAATGATTATTTTAAGCCAATACTAGACTCTGGAGCAGATGGCCTAATTATTACGACTGTTGAAAGTCGTGATCAGGTTGAGTCTATAATTCAAAATATGAAGTTCCCAGATATCGGAAATAGAACATATGGTGTTAATAGGGCACATAACTATGGATTTGATACTTTAAATTATTATCAAGATTGGAACAATTCATCTTCGATAATATTACAAATTGAAACAAAAAAAGGCTTAGATAGCTTAGAGAGTATGCTTAAATTTGAGCACGTAGATGGAATTATGGTAGGCCCTTATGATTTATCTGGATCTTTGGGTATTCCAGGTGAGTTTGAAAATAAAATTTATATTGAAGCTTGCTCAGAAATCATAGGTCTTTGTGATAAATATAAAAAAAGTTGTGGCACTCAAATAGCCAAAGTAGATGAACAATCAATATCTAAAAACTATGATTTGGGTTTTAATTTCATTGTTTTGGGTTCAGACTTATTCGTTTTATGGGATTGGGCTGACAATACAAATAAATTAATTTCAAAATTTAAATGAACCACTATGTTTCCAGTGTATTTGATTTAAGTAATAAAGTCGCTGTAGTGATTGGTGGAGGTGGGCATATTTGTTCAGAACTATCAATTGGCTTAGCTAAATCAGGATGTATTGTATTTGTTTTAGACTTGAGAAAAGAAAAATTTGAGAATCTAAAAAAACGAATTACTGATAAAAAAATTTTTAATAATATTTATTTTTATAAATTTAATGCCTTAAAACAATCTGACTATACTAAGATTCTTAAATTAATTAAAAAGAAATATAATCGTATAGATATATTAATTAATGGATCAGGCATCAATAGCCCTAAGCCATTCGAAAAAATTGACATCAGTGAATGGAACTTAGTCATTAAATCTCATTTAGACTCTACTTTTCTTAGCTGTCAAATTTTTGGATCTCTAATGCTTAAAAATAAAAGAGGTTCAATTATAAATATTTCCTCTGCATCATCAGGACCACCATTATCTAAGGCTTTCGCTTACTCTGTTGCAAAATCTGGTGTGAAAAATTTAACCCAAAATCTTGCTAGAGAATGGGCTCAAAAAGGAGTTAGAGTCAATGCTCTCCGTCCAGGGTTTTTTCCAACTGAATGGAATAAAAAAAATTTTATTGACAAAGTCAGAAGAAAACAAATTCTTAACCATACTCCTATGAATCGTTTTGGGGAACCGAGTGAATTAATAGGTGCTGTATTGTGGTTATCTTCGGATAATTCAAGCTTTGTCACTGGTGCTGAAATACCTGTGGATGGTGGATTTTCATGCATGACAATTTAAAAACTAAAACAATTATTATAATTGGTGGAACCAAAGGTATTGGTAGAACTATATCTGCAAAATTTTTAGATTGTGGATACAATGTTATTTCTGGATCTAGAAAAGAGCACAATCCATTTAATAATGATAATTTTTATTCATTGAAATTAAATGTGATAAATAATAATGAGTTCGAAAATTTTTTTCTTAAAGCAAAAAAAATATCTAAAAAGATAACTACATTAATTAATAATGTTGGAGTTTCTGAATGGAAGCCTATTGAAAAAATAAATAAAGATTTTCTCGATAAGATGTTTTTAACAAATATTTATTCTACTTTTTTTAGTATTAAATGTTGTATAAAGAATTTTGATTCAGTTAATAGCATCATCAATATTTCTAGTATTGCTGGTAAAAGAGGATCTATAAATAACTCTGCATATTGCTCTACTAAATTTGCTTTAAATGGATTAACTCAATCATTGGCTAAGGAACTAGGGCAAAGAGACATAAGAATAAATTCTATTTGTCCTGTCTTAATAGACACCCCCGGTTTAAGAGATGCAATGAAGAAAAAATACTCTCCTGGGTATCATGGATTTGAAAACTTTATAAAAGCATTTAAAGAAACGCAAGTTGCATTAAATGAACTACCAACTTCTGAGGATGTAGCAAATATGTGTATATTTTTAAGTTCATCATCTTCAAAATCAATTACTGGTCAAAATATAAATTTAGATAGTGGCGTTTTTCCACAATGACTAAAATAGTTGGTATCATTCCATGCCATCTAGACTCTGTTAGACTAAAACGAAAAATACTTATTGATTTATATGGATTACCAATGCTGGAGCATGTAAGAAGAAGAGCGCTCCAAAGTAACTTACTCAAAGATATTTATATCGCTACTGGTGATAGAGAAATAATAGATACAATGAGAAAATTTGGTGCAAAAATAATAATTACCAAAAAAAAACACAATAACGGAACCACTAGGGTTGCAGAAGCTCTAGAAAAAGTAAACAGCACTCATGTTATATTAATCCAAGGTGATGAACCTTTATTAAATCCGAATTATATAGATAAAATTTATTCTAGTATAATTGATGATAAAAATCTTAATTTACATTCTTGGAACTTAACCGCACCCTTAGGTGTAAAAGATATTTTTGTAAAAAATATTGTTAAATGTGAAATAAAAGGAGATTTAATTCATTCTCTTTTTCGTAGAAAGAATTTGTACAAAAAAAATTACAGGAAAATATTAGGAATAATTGCATATAATAGCAATGTCCTTAAAAAAATTGTTAATATCAATCCAACTATTAATGAAATTAATTTAAGCATCGAACAGTTAAGAATTATTGAAAATAAATTCAAATTAAAATCTGTAAAAGTTAAAAAAACATTACAATCTATTAATGTGAAGTCAGATATACCAAAAGTAAAATATGAAATGAGAAAAATTAGAGGAAAATATATCTAAAATTAATTAATTTATAATAAAGAATATATTAATTTATCTATTTTGTTTTTAGCTTTGGCTCTCAATTCTAAATATTTACGAGTATTTTTTTCTGATTTGTATAAGTAATCTATACTTACTTTATTTTTATTTTTTTTACATTCTTTATATCTTTGGTTATCCCATAGTCCTATACTTCTATTAGAAAAAGATAAAATAGATATCATTTCAAACAATTGGTTATATTTTTTTCTATTATTCATTTAAAGGTACGCTCTTCTTTCATTACTATAATTTTATAATTCATAGCTTCTAGCATTTTATGTTCTAGGATCAAATTGATTTTTTTTATTATTTTTTTTTGTAAAATGCATTTTGAGTCAATTTGTTTTTTTGTAAACACATGTTTCATATTATATTTAAAATGATGATATTTTGTTTTTTCAACAGATAATCTATCTAGGATAGCTGAAATTGTACTATAATTAGAGATTAATTCTTCAGACCCTTTCTTTTTTCTAATTTTTAATTTATTAAGCTGTATCATCAAATCTACAAATTCTTCTTTTATTTTATACTTATTAGAGGGTTTATAATTCTTATTTTGGAAACTTAATTCACTATGTTTAATATTTAAGTCAATATTTTTATTTATGACAATAATTATTTTTTTTATTAAATTAATTTTATTCATTTTCATAAAAATTGATAAACTTGTTAAAAAGTTTTTTTGGGCTTGGGTTTAATTCTTCATCAGTGTAATAGAATAATTCAGTATTTAAAGGATTACCTTCTATGCAAATAGTTCTGAATTCTTGAATATTGCCATACATAAAAGTCTTCTTATTTGCTAGCAAGCTTAATATAGCTGACCCAGATAAACCATGTATTGAAATATGCGATCTTTTTATTAAGGATATTTGTAGATCTAATAAATTGATATTATTATTATACCCAATTGAATTAAATATGTTTTTATCATTTTGCAAATTATAAAAGTATGAACCATTATCCGTGCCACACAATATTATCAATGGATCATAACGCTCAATTAATAGATTAATAAATGATTTCCATTTATCTTCTCCCCAATTCTTATCAATCCTTCTTTGGTCTCTTTTTCTAGGGAATAGGGTAAATATATGTTTTTTCTTAGTATATTTGGAAATAATTTCTTTACTAATTTCACATGATTGTTTTGTAGGTGTTAATTCTTCAAATATTTGATCTTTCAAATGGGGGTATTGAGGAAAATATTTCTTTTCATCAAATGGAAAATTTAAATGAAAAGGCTCCTTTATTTCTTTACCAGCGAAATGATTAAAATTTGAAATATAATTTTTTCTTATATTGAAAACATCAAATTTTTTTTTTATCCTATACAAAAAATTAGTTGTTTTTATTTTTTGAGGATAACAACTTATTTGAATATAATCTTCATAGGGAACTTTATTGTGTAAATATTTATATAGCTCTAATAAGTCTGTCCTTAATTTGTCTTTTTCTATTTCATTATTAAAGTCTAAAAAGTAAGCGCGCTGACTATAGTTTTTTTTTATAAATTTATCGCTTAAAGGAATGAAATGATCAGCAAAATTATAAAGTTGTTCTCTGCCTGGATATGAACTGACAATCATTTTAGAGTCAGGATATTTTTCTTTTTTTATAAATCTCAACCAAGCATGCCAATAGCTTAATTCCCATCCAAACTCTCCAATAAAGGGACCAGCAAAAATAATCATCTGATAACTCGTCTTTTTAAAGTGTTAAAATATTTCAATAAATATAATCTTACTTTATCTTTTTTATTCCATCCAAGTAAATGTGGTATTTCATTGATATTTCTTTTATGTTTTGTGCCAAGTTCTTTTTTAGCCCAAGTTTCATATTTTTGGCTATGCTTGGGTTCACAAAATAAAAAATTAAATTTTTTTTCAATATATTCCTTTGATTTTGTATATATTTCATATTCTACATAGTCTTTTTTTGATTTATATAAAGGATGTTTGTGATATCCCTCAATTCGATACTCTAAATAATCTTGAGATAAAGAAATTTTACAACCATCTAATGCTGCATAAGTTATAGCTGCGCCTATAGTGGGGGCATGAACAGCATCAAAATGTTGAAAAATATATTTAGTTCTTATCAATGAGTTTCTATCATGGCTATTGGCCCCAATTACGTAGTTGATTCCATATTTATTTAAAAAACTTATCCATTTTTTCTTTTTATAGCACTCTTGGTGTATGCAAAAAAAAATACTCTCGTAATCTCTTTTATATTTTAAAATACTCTGAATGTATTTTTCCTCATCCCATTTATGATCTAGTAAATTTGTGTTGTGTGGTGGAATAATTAATAAACTATTTTGATATCTTTTAATTTTAGGATTATTATCAATGTATATATATGGATACCCAGCAACTTGTACATTTTCAAGTTTGCAATTATTTAAAAATAATTTTTGCGTATTATTAGCTACTATTTTAAATAAAGGAGAATACTGAGCGATATTAAACTGTTCTATATATTTAAGTTCATTAAAGATCCATCCATGAGTCCAAGAGGAAAAACTATAATTATAAGTCCTTCTTAATTTATCAGATAAATAATAGCTAAAGCCATAATAATCAACTTCATTTTTGGGTATAATTATTTCAATTTTCGGTAAAAAATGATTTATTGATTCAAAGATATTCAATTTATAAATTTATACTAGATATGATTATATTACGATGAAACAAAAAATATTATTAATTGTCAATGAATTTAAAAATATTATTAATTTTAGATTAAGCCTTATTGAGTATTTAAGTAATAAAAATATTATTATTGAAGTATTATGTTATTCAAATAAAGATTCTTATGAAAATAAGATCAAAGAATTAAATGGAATTAAAATATATTTTTTAACAGGCGATTCTAAATCAACTAAAATCTTTTCTGAAATCAAAAATATTTTTAAGTTACTTGTTTTAATTAAATCAATTAAGCCAAACTTGATAATGTCATTTACAGTTAAACCAAATATATATTCATCTTTAATTTCTAAAATATTTAGAATTAATAATCTGATAACTATCACTGGATTGGGTTCTACATATATTGAGGGTGGAAATTTAAATAAAATAATTTTTAGTCTGTATAAGATCTTTAAGAATAGAAAAACAAAATATATTTTTCAAAACAAATTCGATGCTGAAGTTTTTAAACAAAATAGAATTACTTCTGACATTAAATTTATTATCCCTGGCTCAGGAGTAAATTTAGATAAATATAAAAAAAACTTAGAATTTTTAATTAATAATAAAAGTCAAACTTTTAATTTTTTATTTATAGGTAGATTGATTACTCATAAAGGTATAGAAGAATTTTATAATGCAGCAATAAAATTAATATCTAACAGTAATAAAAAATTAAAATTTTTAGTTGTTGGCCAATATGACAAATTCGATCAATATTCAATTGATCAAACCTTATATAATAAAATTCATAAAAATGAAAATTTTGAATTAGTTGGTTATACTAGCAATGTTACTAAATATATCTTAAAATCAAATTGTATTTTACTTTCATCGAAAAGAGAGGGTATGCCAATGGCCCTTTTGGAAGCAGGTTCTATTGGTAGGGCGTTAATAGCTTCAGATGTACCGGGTTGTAACGAAATTGTAATTGATAATTTTAATGGTTTTAAATATAAAAGTGGAAATATTGAAGATTTATTTAATAAAATGACTAAAATGATTAATTTATCTCAAAAACAAATTTTAAGGTTTTCCTATAACTCTCATAAACATATTTCGATAAATTTTTCATCTAAAATAATAAATGATAAATATTACAAAATAATCCAAGAAAATTTATGAATAGTTTGCTTAACATATCCGATCTAAAAAAAGACGATTTTAAAAAAATAATAAACTACGCAAAAATTCTCAATAAAAAATTTGATAATTCTCTATTAAATAAAAATATTGGACTAATTTTTGAAAAAAATTCAACTCGCACAAGATTGTCTTTTCAAGTTGGCATTAGGCAATTAAATGGAAATTTTATAGATATTAGACTTGAAGAGCTAAATCTAAACAGATTTGAATCTTATGAGGATACTTTTGAGATAATGTCATGCTATTTGGATTGTTTAATTTTTAGAACCACAGACCATTCAAAGTTAGAATTAGCAAAAAAATACTTTAAAAAACCAATTATAAATGCTTTGTCAGACTTGTCTCATCCTTGTCAAGCAATATCAGATATATTCACTTTGGAAGAATATTTTGGAAATGCAGATAATTTAAATATTGCTTGGATGGGAGATGTTAATAATGTTTTACGTAGTTTAACAGAGGC
>MDTG01449730.1_pt1 | contig 22836 bp, 35 predicted proteins | sample 811421 | NCBI WGS metagenome assembly MDTG01 (sample SAMN05326645, study PRJNA326480) | marine metagenome | isolation source: seawater | place: Pacific Ocean: South East | collected 2011
TAACTCAAGGTCAATTCCTTGCTATATATGATAATTCTCAATTAATTGCCTCAGGAGTAATCTGTTAAGATTTATAATTGTTTTTTTTTAAAAAAACATTAAATATTAGGCATAATAACCAAAAAAAAATTTTAAATTTGCACGCTTTATAAGAATTTAATTTTTTTGTATGCCAACAATATCGCAATTAGTAAGAAAAGGTAGGACTTCTTCAACAAAGAAAAGTAAGTCTGTTGCTCTTAGCAAGTCACCACAAAAAAGAGGTGTTTGTACAAGAGTGTATACTACTACACCTAAAAAACCAAATTCTGCAATGAGAAAGGTTGCCAGGGTTAGGCTTACAAACGGTAAAGAGGTTAATGCATACATTCCAGGTGAGGGTCACAATCTTCAAGAACATTCCATTGTATTGGTTAGAGGAGGCAGAGTAAAAGATTTACCAGGAGTTAGATATCACATTGTAAGAGGGGCTCTTGATACAGCCGGAGTAGAAGGCAGGCTCCAGCGAAGGTCTAAATACGGAGGCAAGAAACCAAAAAAATAGTACTAAATGAGAAAAAAACAATCTAAAAAGAGACCACTCCTACCTGATCCCAAATTTAATGATCAATTAGTAACTAGATTTGTAAACAATCTCATGGTACAAGGAAAAAAGTCAACTGCATATAAGGTATTCTACGATGCTATTGATATAGTAGAAAGTAAAAAAGGTGATGAAGAAAAATCCTCCTTAGAGTTATGGAAGGATGCTCTTTCAAATGTTATGCCTCACGTTGAAGTCAGGAGTAGAAGAGTCGGTGGTGCTACTTTTCAGATTCCAACTCCGATTAGACCTGATAGAAAGATTTCTATAGCAATGAAATGGTTAATTTCCTCTTCTAGAAAAAGAAATGAGAAATCAATGGCAGTGAAGTTAGCTCAGGAGATAATTGCTGCTTCAAAAGAAGAGGGAGCAGCAGTAAAGAAAAGAGTAGATACCCACAAAATGGCTGAAGCTAACAAAGCCTTTTCACATTTTAGATTTTAAATTAAAATTATGTCAAGAGACTTAAAATATACAAGAAATATTGGTATTGCTGCGCATATTGACGCTGGAAAGACAACTACTACAGAAAGGATCTTATTTTACACAGGAGTCAGTCATAAAATTGGTGAAGTACATGATGGTGCAGCAACTATGGATTGGATGGAACAAGAACAAGAAAGGGGAATTACTATTACTTCCGCTGCTACAACTTGTAATTGGAATTTTCCAACAGATCAAGGTAAGTCTATCGAAGGTACAAACTCATTTCATTTTAATATAATTGATACGCCCGGACACGTAGACTTTACTGTTGAGGTAAACCGATCATTAAGAGTCCTTGATGGACTTGTGTTCCTTTTTTCTGCGGTTGACGGGGTTGAGCCACAATCTGAGACAAACTGGAGGCTTGCAGATAATTATAAAGTACCTCGTATAGGTTTCGTGAACAAAATGGATCGACAAGGTTCAAATTTCCTTGGCGTTTGTAACCAAGTAATTGAGAAATTGGGTTCAAAGGCTGTGCCTATAGTTCTTAACATAGGTGATGAAGAAGATTTTAAAGGTATTGTTGATCTAGTAAAAAATCAAGCAATTGTATGGCACGATGACAATTTTGGATCTACTTTTGACATAGTAGACATTCCTGATAGTCTTAAGGAAGAAGCTGAAAGGTTAAGAGGGGAATTAATTGAAGCAGTAGCCGAGTATGATGAAAAACTTCTTGAAAAATATTTTGAAGATCCTGATTCAATTACAGAGGATGAAGTTCATAATGCGTTAAGAGCAGCTACACAAGATATAAGTATAATTCCAATGATTTGTGGTTCAGCATTCAAAAATAAAGGAGTTCAATTCTTGTTAGATGCAGTATGTAGGTATTTACCTTCTCCAGAAGATAAAGATGCAATTATTGGTACAAAACCAAACTCAGAAGATGAGATTTCCAGATTACCTAAAGTATCTGAACCCTTCTCAGCTTTAGCTTTTAAAATTGCAACTGATCCTTATGTTGGTAGATTGGCATTTTTTAGAGTATATTCAGGTAGGCTCGAAGCCGGATCTTATGTTTTAAATAATAGATCTGATAATAGAGAAAGAATTTCAAGAATATATCAAATGCATTCGAATAAACAAAATGCTATTGATTTTATAGAAGCAGGGGATATTGGTGCTGCAGTAGGATTTAAAGATATTAAAACTGGTGACACATTATCAGCAGAAAAGCATCCAATAGTATTAGAAAGTATGGTTTTTCCTGACCCTGTAATTGGTGTTGCTGTTGAGCCCAAAACAAAAGCAGATGTGGATAAATTAGGAATGGCACTTGCTAAATTAGCTGAAGAAGATCCTACTTTTCAAGTTAAAACTGACGAGGCATCAGGTCAAACCGTTATATCAGGTATGGGTGAACTTCATTTAGATATAATTGTAGATAGGCTCAGGAGAGAATTTAAAGTTGAAGTTAATCAAGGTCAACCTCAAGTCGAGTACAAAGAATCTTTAACACAATCAGCTGATCACAGGGAAACATATAAAAAACAAACTGGTGGTCGTGGAAAATTTGCAGATATTGTATTTACAATTGAACCAGGAGAAAAGGGTAAATCAGGTCTTGAATTTATAAACTTGATTAAAGGTGGTAATATCCCAAGAGAATATATTCCATCTGTTGAAAAAGGCTTTAAAGATTCAATGAAGAATGGTCCATTAGCCGGGTTTGAAGTTGATTCGATGAAGATTACCCTTAAAGATGGTTCATTTCACCCTGTTGATTCAGACTCATTATCATTTGAATTAGCTGCAAAGCTAGCTTTTAAAACTGCTGCAAAAGCTGCAAAAGCTGTGATTATGGAACCTATAATGAATCTTGAAGTAATTACACCTGAGGAAAACATGGGTGATATCGTTGGTGATTTAAATAGAAGAAGAGGGCAGGTTAACTCTATGGATGATAGAGCAGGTGCCAAGGTTGTGAAGGGTGAAGTTCCTTTATCTGAAATGTTTGGATATGTAACTTCACTAAGAACACTGTCATCTGGTAGAGCAACTTCAACAATGGAGTTTTCTCATTATGCTGAAACCCCAACTAACATATCAGAGACAGTTATTTCTGAAGTTAAAGGGAATTTAACAGAATAAATTTTAGATATGAGTCAGAAAATAAGAATAAAATTAAAGTCCTATGATTATAATCTAGTTGATAAATCAGCGGATAAGATTGTGAAAACTGTAAAAAACACTGGAGCTATTGTAACTGGTCCAATTCCACTACCTACTCACAAGAAAATTTTTACAGTCCTCAAATCACCTCATGTCAACAAAAAATCAAGAGAACAATTCAAATTATGTTCTTATAAAAGACTTATGGATATATATAGTTCTTCCTCAAAGACTGTTGATGCCCTAATGAAATTAGAATTACCTAGTGGTGTTGAGGTAGAAATAAAAGTTTAATAGTATGTCAGGTTTAATTGGAAAAAAAATAGGGATGACAAGTATTTATGACGAGAGTGGTAAAAACATTCCGTGTACAATTTTGCAGGTTGGGCCATGTACTATTACTCATATAAAGACTTTAGATAAAGATGGTTACTCTGCCTTCCAACTAGGGTATAATGAAAAGTCAAAAAATATCACAAAATCAATTGAAGGCCAGTTTAAAAAAAGTAATTCAAAAGTTCTCGATAAATTGGTAGAATTTAAAGGATTTGAAGGAGAACTTAAAATCGGAGACAAAATTACAGTAGATCATTTTCATGAAGGTGAGTTTGTTGATGTATCAGGAATAACTAAAGGTAAAGGTTTTCAAGGTGTTGTAAAAAGACATGGTTTTGCAGGTGTTGGTGACAGTACTCACGGTCAACACAACCGTTTAAGAGCTCCAGGATCAATTGGAGCTGGTTCAGACCCTTCAAGAGTTTTTAAGGGTATGCGAATGGCTGGTCAAACTGGTAACTCAAAAGTTAAAGTACTCAATCTAAAGGTTGTAAAAGTGATGCGAGATGATAATATTCTTTTAGTTAAAGGAAGTGTTCCAGGTCACAATAACTCATATATAACAGTACAGAAATAATGGAACTTAAAATATATAATATTAAGGGCAAAGAAACTGACAAAAAGATTAAATTAGACAAATCTGTATTTTGTATTGAGCCAAATGATCATGCAATATATCTTGATGTAAAGCAGTACTTGGCAAATAATAGGAAAGGTTTACATAAATCTAAAGAGAGAGCTGAAATCACTGGAAGTACACGAAAGATAAAAAAACAAAAAGGAACAGGTACTGCTAGGGCTGGTAGCATAAAAAATCCCCTTTTTAGAGGTGGGGGTACAATATTCGGACCTAGACCAAGATCTTATGATCAAAAAGTCAATAAAAAAGTAAAAAGATTAGCTAGAAAGTCTGCTTTATCATACAAAGTAAATAATAAAGAAGTTTATATTCTTGAGGACTTTAATCTTTCTAATCCAAAAACTACTGAATATGCAAAGATCATAAACGCATTTGGTTTAGATTCAAAAAAGACTTTGTTAGTTACAAGTGAAACAAATAAAAATATATATTTGTCATCACGAAATTTAAAAAATTCTAAAGTTATAATTAACTCAGAATTAAACACTTACGAGATTACGGATGCAAATTGTCTACTAATTTTGGAAAGTGCAGTTGAAGGAATTGAATCAACCTTAAAATAAATTAGAAAATGGAAATACTTTTAAGACCTATTTTAACTGAAAAAGCTACAAATGAAAGTGAGTTAAGAAACACTTACACTTTTGTTGTTTCTAACAAGGCTAACAAAGTTGAAATTAAGAGGGCAGTCGAATCATCTTATGGGGTTTCGGTTGAAAAAGTTAGGACTATGATCTATGGTGCAGAGACAAAAACTAGATATACCAAAAGAGGTATTCAGAATAGTAAAAAAGGCTCTTATAAAAAAGCAATTGTGAAAATATCAGAAGGAGATAGAATTGACTTCTTTGCAAATCTATAAATATGTCGGTAAGAAAACTTAAACCTGTAACACCATCTCAGAGATTCAGAATTGTAAATGGATTTGATTCTATAACGACTGATAAGCCTGAGAAATCTCTTTTAAAGACCAAGAAGAGAACAGGTGGTAGAAACAATAATGGTAAAATGACAAGTAAATACAGAGGAGGTGGTCATAAAAAAAGATATAGAGTTATAGACTTTAAAAGAGATAAGTTTGATGTAAATGCTGAAGTTAAATCTATTGAATATGATCCAAACAGAACTGCTTTTATTTCACTAGTTGAATACAAAGACGGTGAAAAAAGATATATCATAGCTCAGAATGGACTGAAAGTTGGACAAAATATTATATCTGGAGAAAAGGCTACACCTGAAATTGGTAATTCTATGCCAGTAAGTAAGATTCCATTGGGTACTATCATATCTTGTATTGAATTAAACCCTGGAAAAGGAGCAAGCCTTTCAAGAAGTGCTGGCTCATTTGCTCAGCTTATGGCAAAGGATGGTAAATTTGTAACTATTAAACTCCCCTCTGGAGAAACTAGATTGATATTAAATACTTGCTATGCTACAATTGGAGCTGTTTCTAATTCTGATAACCAATTAATTTCGTCTGGTAAAGCAGGTAGAAAAAGGTGGTTGGGTAGAAGGCCAAGAACTAGGCCAGTTGCAATGAACCCTGTTGATCATCCAATGGGTGGAGGTGAAGGAAAAGCATCAGGTGGACATCCTAGATCTAAGAAAGGTATACCAGCAAAAGGCTTTAGAACTAGGTCTAAGAAGAAGGCATCGTCAAAATTTATTATAGAAAGGAGAAAAAAATAAACTATTATGTCAAGATCATTAAAAAAAGGACCATATGTTCATTTAAGCCTTCTTAAAAAGGTTAGTGAAAATATAGAGAATAATAAAAAAGAGGTAATTAAAACTTGGTCTCGATCATCTATGATAATTCCTGATTTTGTTGGTCAAACAATTGCAGTCCATAATGGAAAACAGTTTATACCAGTTTATATTACCGAAAATATGGTTGGGCATAAATTAGGTGAATTTTCACCAACAAGATCATTTAGAGGACATACTGGAAATAAAAGGTAAATATTAATTAATAAATGGGTTCAAGAAAAAGAAATAAAGCTGAAAAGATTAAAGATGCAAAAAAAAACTTAGCATTTGCAAAGCTTAATAATTGCCCAACATCTCCTAGAAAAATGCGCTTAGTAGCAGATCAAATTAGAGGTGAAGGAATTTCTAGTGCTTTATCTATTCTTAAGTTTAGCCCAAAAGAGGCTTCTAAAAGACTTGAGAAACTTTTAGTTTCAGCTATATCAAATTGGCAGTCTAAAAATGAAAATTCAGACATTGATTCAGCTGATCTATTTATTAAAGAAATAAGGGTTGATGGAGGAAGTATGTTAAAAAGAATAAGAACAGCTCCGCAAGGAAGAGCACATAGAATCAGAAAGAGATCTAATCATGTTACATTAGTTCTTTCATCAAAAACAATTAGTTAAATGGGACAAAAGACAAATCCGATAGGAAATAGGTTAGGTATTATTAGAGGCTGGGACTCAAATTGGTGGGGAGGAAGAGACTATGGTGATAAAATAGCAGAGGACGATAAAATAAGAAAGTATATATATGCAAGACTATCTCGCGCAAGTGTTTCTAGCATTATAATTGAAAGAACACTCAAATTAATTATCATTACAATAACTACTGCAAGACCAGGAATAATTATTGGAAAGGCTGGTTCCGAAGTTGACAAACTAAAAGAAGAATTAAAAAAAATTACCTCTAAGGATATTCAGCTCAATATCTTTGAAATTAAGCGACCTGAATTAGACGCATTTTTAGTAGGTAATAGCATAGCTAGACAAATTGAAAATAGAATTTCTTTCAGAAGAGCGATAAAAATGGCTATTGCAGCAGCTATGAGAATGAACGCTGAGGGTATAAAAATTCAAATCTCTGGAAGACTTAATGGTGCTGAAATGGCAAGATCTGAATCCTACAAAGAAGGAAGAATTCCTTTATCAACATTTAGAGCAGATATAGATTACGCCATAGTAGAAGCTCACACCACATACGGGAGACTAGGTATTAAGGTTTGGATCATGAAAGGTGAAGTTTATGGAAAAAGAGAGTTATCTCCATTGACAGGTATGAAAAAATCATCTGGGAACTCAAAAAAAAACAACAAGTCTAGAGATAGAAAAAACTAAAGATAGATGTTACAGCCTAAAAGAACAAAATACAGAAAAGCACAGAAAGGTAAAATGAAGGGTATCTCACAAAGAGGTCATAGGCTTTCTAATGGTATGTTTGGTATCAAGTCACTTGAATCAAAGTTTATAACATCTAGGCAAATAGAAGCTGCAAGAATTGCTGCTACAAGATATATGAAAAGAGAAGGTCAACTCTGGATTAAGATTTTCCCTGATAAACCAATTACCAAAAAGCCTTTGGAAGTAAGAATGGGAAAAGGTAAGGGTGCTCCTGAATATTTTGTAGCTGTTGTTAAACCTGGTAGAATTCTATTTGAAGTGTCTGGAGTTCCAGTTGCAGTAGCAAAGGAAGCATTAAGATTGGCAGCACAAAAACTTCCAGTGACAACAAAATTTATTATTGCAAGAGATTTTAAAGGATATTATGAAAATTAGTGAAATTAGAAATATGACAATAGACGAGTTAAATGAAAAGTTAACTGATACTTCAAAAAAGTTATCTCAGTTAAAATTCAATAACTCTGTTCAAACTATAGATAATCCTCTTGAAATCAAAAATTTAAGAAGACAGCTTGCGAAGTTGAAGACAATATTAAACGAAAAAAACAATATAGATGGTAACAAGAACTCTTAGAAAAGAAAGAATTGGAATAGTATCCTCAAACAAGATGCAAAAATCTATTGTTGTTTCAGAGGTAAAAAAGGTCAAGCATCCTGTTTATGGTAAGTTTGTTTTAAAAACTAAAAAATATGTTGTACATGATGAGAACAATGACTGTAATGAAGGAGACACAGTTAGAATTATGGAGACTAGGCCAATGAGTAAGACAAAAAAGTGGAGAATAGTAGAAATTATAGAAAGAGCTAAATAAAATGGTACAATCAGAATCAAGACTTAAAGTTGCAGATAATACAGGAGCTAAAGAAGTACTTACTATTCGCGTATTGGGTGGTACTAAAAGAAGGTATGCCAGATTAGGAGACAAGATTGTAGTAACAGTAAAAGATGCGACTCCTAACGGTACAGTTAAAAAAGGGCAAGTTTCCCTTGCTGTTGTTGTTAGAACAAAGAAAGAGGTTAGAAGAAATGATGGTTCATACATACGATTTGATGAGAATGCATGTGTCTTACTTGCTCAAACTGGAGAAATGAGAGGGACTAGGGTTTTTGGTCCAGTTGCAAGAGAATTAAGAGATAAACAATTTATGAAGATAGTCTCATTGGCACCCGAAGTTTTATAGTAAAAGAAATGAATAAAATTAAAATTAAAAAAGGAGATCAAGTCATAGTTACTGCTGGTGAAAGCAAAGGAACTAAAGGTTCTGTGCTTCAGGTTCTTTACAGTTCACGAAAAGCTATTGTTGAAGGAGTCAACACTGTTAAGAAACATACGAAACCTAGTTCAGAAAATCCTAAAGGCGGTATTATTGAAAAACAGCTACCTATTGATATATCTAATCTCTCATTAATGACCAAAGATGGTAATAAGACCAGAGTTGGCTTCATAATGAAGGATGGTAAAAAAGTACGTATATCGAAAAAATCTAAAGAAATTATTTAATCATGTCATATTCACCAAGACTTAAGGACGACTACTCTAAAAAGATAATTAAAGATCTTCAGGGAAAGCTAAATTTAAAAAATATAATGCAAGTACCAACATTAGATAAAATTGTCATATCAAGAGGTGTTGGATCTGCTGTAAGCGATAAGAAGTTGATTGATCACGCTGTTGATGAATTAACATTAATATCCGGTCAAAAAGCAATTCCTACACTCTCAAAAAAAGATGTTGCTTCTTTTAAACTTAGAAAAGGAACACCAATTGGTGCAAAAGTTACTTTAAGAGGAGATAGAATGTATGAATTCCTTGATAGGCTTATCACTATTGCTCTTCCTAGGGTCAGAGACTTTCAAGGGATTAAATCCGATGGGTTTGACGGAAGAGGTAATTATAATCTTGGAATAAAAGAACAAATTATATTTCCAGAGATCAATATTGATAAAGTTAATAAGATTTCAGGGATGGATATAACATTTGTAACAAATACGAACTCTAATGAAGAGGCAAAAGCATTATTAACTGATTTAGGTTTACCTTTTAAAAAATAATATTATGGCAAAAGAATCAATGAAAGCTAGGGAAAGAAAAAGACAAAAAATTGTAGCAAAATATGCTGCAAAAAGAAAATCTTTGAAAGAAGCTAAAGACTATGTTGGTCTTCAGAAACTTCCAAAGAATGCATCTCCAATTAGACTTCATAATAGGTGTAAATTAACTGGAAGACCAAAGGGTTATATAAGACAGTTTGGCATTTCAAGGGTGATGTTTAGAGAAATGGCTAATAAGGGTTTAATTCCTGGTGTAACAAAAGCGAGTTGGTAAATTAAAGATTATGTATACAGATACTATTGCAGATTATTTAACTAGAGTCAGAAATGCTAGCATGGCTGGCCATAAAGTTGTTGATATTCCAGCCTCAAATATTAAAAAGGATATTACAAAGATTCTTTTTGACCAGGGGTATATATTAAGTTATAAATTTGAAGATTCTGATAACAAACAGGGAAACATAAAAATTGCTCTAAAGTATGATTCAGTTTCAAAACAGCCTGTAATAAAAGAAATACAGAGGATTAGTAAACCTGGGTTAAGAAAGTACTCTAATTCTCAGGACTTTCCTAGAATTTTAAATGGTCTTGGTATATCTATTGTTTCAACTTCTAAAGGTGTAATGACTGGTAAGCAGGCTGCAAGTCAAAATATAGGTGGTGAATTAATCTGTTATGTTTTTTAAATTAATATTATGTCAAGAATAGGAAATAATCCAATCAGTATTCCAGAAGGAGTTTCAGTTGAAGTCAACAGAGACATTATTTCAGTTAAAGGGAAGAATGGAGAGATGACTCAAATATTTGATGGTGTTAGTTTTGATATATCAAATGATCAAATAATGGTTAAGAGAAACTCTGATTCAAAAGATCATAAATCAAAACATGGACTTTACAGGTCTCTTGTTAACAACATGGTAACTGGAGTATCTGAAGGATTTACACTTGAACTTGAGTTGGTTGGTGTAGGCTACAGAGCTAATTCATCTGGTCAAAAGCTTGACCTTGCATTAGGTTATTCCCATACTATTGTCATGAATATAGCTCCCGAAGTTAAAGTTCAGTGTATTAATGAAAAGGGTTCTAACCCTATAATAAAGCTTACATCTTCCGATAAACAGTTAGTTGGACATGTGGCAGCTAAAATTAGATCTTTTAGAAAACCTGAACCATATAAAGGTAAAGGAATAAAATTTGTTGGTGAACAATTAAGAAGAAAAGCAGGTAAATCAGCATAACATGAAAAATAAAAAAACTTACAGAAGGAATAGAATTAAACAGAGAATCAAGAAAGTAATTTCTGGTACTCCTGAGTTTCCTAGGCTTTCTGTCTTTAGAAGCAACAAAGAAATATACTGTCAAGTTATAGATGATGTTAATGGTTTAACTCTTGCTCAGACTTCTTCAAGGGATAAAGCAATCATTGATCTCAAACTAAGTAGTAATATTGAGATTTCTTTTAATGTAGGAAAATCTCTAGCTGAACTAGCTATAAAAAAGGGTATTAGTAAAATTAAATTTGATAGAGGTGGGTACCTTTATCATGGTAGAGTTAAATCGCTTGCTGAAGGTGCAAGAGAAGGTGGACTTAAATTTTAAATATGTATAAGAATTATAAAAATATTGAACTCGTGAAACCTGTTGGTTTAGATTTAAAAGATAAACTTGTTGGAATACAAAGAGTTACGAAGGTAACAAAAGGTGGAAGAGCTTTTGGTTTTTCAGCTATTGTTGTAGTTGGTGATGAAAATGGTGTTGTAGGTCATGGCTTAGGCAAAGCTAAAGAAGTTACAACTGCAATTTCTAAAGCGGTTGAGGATGCTAAAAAAAATCTAGTAAGAATACCTATTGAGAATGGTACTCTTCCACATGAGCAAAAGGGTAAATTTGGTGGCTCAAAAGTTTTTATTAAACCAGCAACACCTGGAACAGGTGTAATAGCTGGTGGAGCTGTTAGGACAGTTCTTGAGTCTGTGGGCATTCAAAATGTACTATCTAAATCTCAAGGCTCTTCTAATCCTCACAATGTTGTTAAAGCTACATTTGATGCATTATTGAATTTGAGAAGCCCATTAATGATTTCGAGACAAAGAGGAATTTCTCTTGATAAAGTATTTAAAGGATGAATAAGAAAGTTATTATAAAGCAAGTTAAGAGTACAATTAAAAGACTTGATTCTCAAAAAAGAACATTGAAAGCTCTTGGACTTAGAAAAATTGGAATGGAAGTTGAACATGAACTTAGTCCTTCAATTTCTGGTATGATTGAAAAAGTGAAACATTTAGTAGAAGTAAATCCAATAAAATAGTAATATGAGTTTAAATAATTTAAAACCTGCACCGGGATCCAATAAAACAAGCGGTAAAAGACTTGGAAGGGGACAAGGCTCTGGTAAAGGGGGTACGTCAACTAAAGGACATAATGGTGCTCAGTCAAGATCTGGTTATTCTAGAAAAATTGGTTTTGAAGGAGGGCAAATGCCACTTCAAAGGAGAATTCCAAAGTTTGGATTTAAAAATATTAATAGAACTGAGTATCATCCAATAAACTTAGATGACATTCAATCCTTAATAAATGAAAAAAAAGTTAAAAAGGAGCTAACCATAGAAAATATGGTTGAATTAGGATTAGTCAGTAAAGGTAGTCTCGTAAAAGTACTTGGTAGAGGTGATCTCAATAGTCCAATTAATATAACTGCTCATAAGTTCTCAAAGTCTGCTGAACAGAGTATTGAAAAAGTTGGTGGAAAAATTACTAAAATAAAATGAATAGAGTAATAGACATATTTAAGAGCATATACAGAATAAAGGAGTTAAGAGATAGGATTATCTTTACCTTATCTCTTTTACTTGTTTATCGATTAGGTGCTCAAGTAGTTCTTCCTGGTGTAGATTCACTTGCCCTATCTGAGCTTTCTTCAAGATCAGATGGTGGAGGTTTATTGGGCATTTTAAATGCATTCACTGGAGGTGCCTTTGCAAACGCATCAATCTTTGCTCTTGGAATTATGCCATATATATCTGCATCTATTGTTGTTCAACTTATGGGTGTAGCGCTCCCCTATCTCCAGAAACTTCAGAAAGAAGGAGAAAGTGGTAGAAAGAAAATTACTCAAATAACTAGATGGTTAACTATCTTTATCTGTGTAGTTCAAGCTCCTGCATATTTATATGGACTAAGCGCTTTAGGCGTCCCTGATAGTGCATTTATTTTTGGAAGAACACCTATGTTTATTTTTACATCTATAATTATTCTAGTAACAGGATGTATTTTTGCTATGTGGTTAGGTGAAAAAATTACAGATAGGGGGATTGGAAATGGAATATCACTTCTTATTACTGTTGGTATTGTAGCATCATTACCTTTATCATTTACTCAGAACCTAGTCTCAAGAATCTCCGAAAGTAATGGTGGCTTGATAATGGTAGTTATTGAGCTGGCAGTTTGGCTTATTATAATTTTATTAAGTATACTATTAGTTATGGCTGTTAGACAGATACCTGTTCAATATGCTAGGAGAAATACTTTGCCAGGAAGTCAATCAACAGGTATCTCTAAAAGACAATATATACCCCTCAAGCTTAATGCATCAGGAGTAATGCCAATAATATTTGCTCAAGCATTAATGTTTGCTCCGGCAACTATTGGTAGCGTCTTTGGTACATCATCAATTGGTCAATGGCTTCAGGCCAGTTTTTCTGATATTTTTGGTCTATGGTACAACATTTTATTTGGTTTACTAGTTGTAATTTTTACTTTCTTCTATACTGCTATTACGGTTCCAACAAATAAAATGTCTGATGATTTAAAGAGGAGTGGTGGATTTGTTCCTGGAATAAGACCTGGAAATGAAACATCAGAATATCTAGATTCTGTTATGTCGAATATAACTTTTCCTGGATCTTTATATTTAGCTGTTATTGCAGTTTTTCCTGCGATTGTTGTTCAACTCATAGGAATGCAACAAGGATGGGCTCTATTCTTTGGAGGTACTTCTCTGTTGATAATGGTAGGTGTGGCTATTGATACTATTCAGCAAGTGAATGCATATCTGTTAAATAATCATTATGATGGACTTATGAAATCAGGTTCAATGAGAAGTAAACCCACAATTTAATATGGCAAAGCAAAAATCTATAGAACAAGAAGGGAAAATAATTGAAGCACTCTCAAATGCTATGTTTAGAGTTGAACTTGAGAACGGACATGTTGTAACTGCACATATTTCAGGTAAAATGAGATTACATTACATAAAATTATTACCAGGTGATAAGGTTAAGCTAGAAATGAGCCCATATGATCTAACAAAAGCAAGGATAACATTTAGAATGTAAAAAATAAAGTAAAATGAAAGTAAGAGCATCAATAAAAAAAAGAAGTAGTGAATGTAAAATAGTCAGACGTAAAGGACGTTTGTATGTTATTAATAAAAAGAATCCAAGGTTTAAACAAAGACAAGGTTAATTATGGCAAGAATTTCAGGAATTGATATACCCAAAGATAAAAGAGGTGCAATAGCTCTAACATACATATATGGTATTGGTAGAAGTCTATCCTTGACAATATTAGATAATGCAAAGGTTGATATTAATAAAAAAGTATCAGATTGGGACGATAAAGACATCGCAAGTGTCAGAGATGTAGTAAGTAAGTTAACTATTGAAGGTGAACTTCGTTCTGAAACACAACTAAATATTAAGAGATTGCAAGATATTGGTAGCTACAGAGGAATAAGACATCGAATAGGTTTACCTTTGAGAGGTCAAAGAACAAAAAATAATTCTAGAACTAGAAAGGGTAAAAGAAAGACTGTAGCAAATAAGAAAAAAGCAACTAAATAATTATGGCAAAATCTACAAATAAAAAAAGAAAGGTTATTGTTGATTCTAACGGGGAAGCCCACATTAACGCTTCCTTTAACAACGTTATAATTTCTATTACAAATTTAAAAGGTGAGGTTATATCATGGTCATCCGCTGGTAAAATGGGTTTCAGAGGTTCAAAAAAGAATACACCATTTGCTGCTCAAACTGCTGCTGAGGACTGTGCAAAGACCGCATTTGAAGCAGGGCTGAGAAGAATTAAGGTATTAGTTAAGGGACCTGGAAATGGAAGAGAATCTGCTATTAGAACTCTTCACAATAATGGTTTAGAAGTTTCTGAAATAATTGATGTTACGCCTGTGCCTCATAATGGTTGTAGGCCACCTAAAAGAAGAAGAGTTTAAATAAATAAAATAAAATGGCAAGATATACAGGACCTAAGTCAAAAATTTCAAGAAAATTTGGTGAACCACTTTTTGGTGAAGATAGAACTTTAGAAAAAAAGAATTATCCTCCAGGGCAACATGGAAATAACAAAAGGCGAGGTAAAAAATCTGAATATGCTATTCAGTTGATGGAAAAACAAAAAGCTAAATATACATATGGTATATTAGAAAAACAATTTAGAAATATCTATGACAAGGCTAATAGAGGTAAAGGTATCACAGGTGAACTTCTTCTTCAACTTTGTGAATCTAGGCTTGATAATGTAGTCTACAGGATGGGTATTTCCAGTACAAGAGATGGTGCAAGACAACTAGTCTCTCACAAGCATATAACTGTAAATGACTCTATTGTAAATATTCCTTCATATACATTAAAACCAGGTGACAAAGTCTCAATAAGAGAAAGATCTAAATCATTAAAAACAATTGATAGTTCTTTGAGAGAAAATATAACTGAATATGATTGGATTAAATTTAATAGAGAAAGATTAGAAGGTGAATTTGTATCTATTCCGGAGAGAGATCAAATACCCGAAAATATTAAAGAACAATTAATCGTTGAACTATACTCAAAATAAAAAAATATGGCAATTTTAAATTTTCAAAAACCAGATAAAGTTATTATGATTGATTCTACTGAATCTCATGGTAAATTTGAATTTAGACCTTTAGAACCTGGATATGGTTTGACTATTGGTAATGCTCTTAGAAGAGTCCTTCTATCATCCCTCGAGGGATATGCCTTTACATCAGTAAAAATTGATGGTGTTGATCATGAATTCTCCACAATTAAAGGTGTTGTAGAAGATGTCACGGAAATAATACTAAATATTAAACAAATTAGATTAAAAAGACAGATTGATGATGTTGATAATGAAAAAATTAATATTATAGTTGGCAACCAGTCAGTGTTCAAAGCTTCTGATTTACAGAAATATATATCCGGTTTCCAAATTCTTAATCCAGACTTGATAATATGTAATCTAGAAAAAGATGTTAAACTTAATATTGAACTATCTATTGAGAAGGGGAGAGGATATGTTCCTGCAGAAGAAAACAAAAATATAAGTGAATCTATAGGAGTTATTTCAATTGATTCCATTTTTACACCTATAAAAAATGTAAAATTTGAAATTGAAAATTATAGAGTTGAACAAAAGACTGATTACGAGAAACTTATTTTTGAAATTCTTACTGATGGTTCTATACACCCCAAAGATGCTTTAACAGAAGCAGCTAAAATATTAATTCATCATTTTATGTTATTCTCTGATGAGTTGATAACTTTAGAGGCAGATGAAATAGCTCAATCAGAAACCTATGATGAGGAATCACTTCATATGAGACAGCTACTGAAAACTAAATTGATAGATATGGATTTATCAGTTAGAGCTTTAAACTGTCTTAAAGCTGCTGAGGTTGATACTTTGGGAGATCTTGTTTCATTCAATAAAAACGACCTAATGAAATTCAGAAATTTTGGTAGAAAGTCTCTTACAGAGCTTGAAGAATTAGTAATATTAAAAGGTCTTTCTTTTGGTATGGATTTAACTAAGTATAAATTAGACAAAGACTAAACTTTAAATTATGAGACACGGTAAGCGTATAATTAAACTTGGAAGAAAAACTGCTCATAGAAAATCTATGCTTGCAAATATGGCTAATTCTCTCATTGAGCATAAGAGAATTACAACTACATCTACCAAAGCAAAAGCTTTAAAGATATTTGTTGAACCTCTTATTACTAAGTCTAAAAATGATACTGTTCATAATAGGAGAGTCTGTTTTAGTAAATTAAGAAACAAAACTGGAGTTCAAATTTTATTTGATGAGATTTCAAAGAAAGTTGGTAACAGACAGGGTGGATATACAAGAGTTATTAAGCTTGGGAATAGAATGGGTGATAACGCTTCAATGTCAATGATTGAATTAGTAGATTATAATGATATTTATAACAAAGACTCAAAACCTGATTTAGCTCCTGAAATTCAAGAAGAGACAAAACCTGAATAACGTTATTAAAAGTAATTAACAAAAGGATATATGATCAATCATATATCCTTTTTTTGTTTAATTTTACTATCCGAAATGTCCAGTGTAACAAGAAAAAAAGGATTAGTACTTTTAGCTGACGGTACTGTTTTTTATGGTCGATCTGTTGGCATTGAAGGGACCTCTTTTGGTGAAATTTGCTTTAACACTGGTGTAACTGGTTACCAAGAAATTTTTACTGATCCATCCTATTTTGGTCAGATAATGGTTACGACAACTTCTCATATCGGTAACTATGGTATAAAATTAATAGAGTCTCAGTCCAATGATATTTTTATTAGTGGATTAATTTGTAAATCATTTAGCTCAGTTAACTCAAGATCTAATTCAAAATCATTGAAGGAATGGTTTAAATCAAACAAATTAGTAACACTAAGTGATGTTGATACAAGAGCTCTTGTAAGATACATCAGAGATAATGGAGCTATGAATGCAGTAATTACAACCGAAATTGATAAAATTGAAGACATTAAGAAGAGTCTTGCTAAATACCCAAGTATGGATGGCCTTGAACTCGCATCAAAGGTTTCTACAAAAAAACCATATGAATATGGAAACAGTGCCTCAAAAATTAGATTGGCTGTGATAGATCTTGGAATAAAAAAAAATATACTTGAAAACTTCTCGAAAAGAGGTGTCTTTATTAAGGTATTCCCTTACAATACTAATTTTAAAGATATGTTGAAATTTAAGCCAAATGGTTTCTTCCTGTCAAATGGACCTGGAGATCCTGAGCCTCTTAGTGAAGTTATTGATACTACTAAAAAAATTCTTGAAAAGAATTATCCACTTTTTGGAATATGCCTAGGACACCAAGTAATTGCTCTTGCTAATGGAATTAAAACATATAAAATGTTTAATGGGCATAGAGGAATCAACCATCCTGTTTTAAATCTGAATACAGGTAATGGTGAAATAACATCTCAAAACCATGGTTTTGCAGTTGATTATGAAGCAGCAGTTTCAAATAAATCTGTAAAAATATCACATAAACATCTAAATGATCAAACAGTAGCAGGTCTTGAAATAAATGGTAAGAATTGCTTTTCTGTTCAATACCATCCAGAGGCTGGCCCTGGCCCTAATGATGGAAATTATCTTTTTGATCAATTTTTATCTAAACTTAATTAATATGACAAATATTAAGAAAATTGTGGCAAGGCAGATCTTTGATTCTAGAGGTAATCCCACTATTGAGACTGATGTAATTACAACAAATGGAGTTCTTGGAAGAGCTGCTGTTCCCTCAGGAGCATCAACGGGTCAACATGAGGCAATTGAACTTAGAGATGAAAATAAAAATTTTATGGGCAAATCTGTATTTAATGCAGTTAAAAATGTCAATGAATTAATTTTTAAAAAATTAGAGAATTTGTCGGTATTTGATCAAAAAGCAATTGACTCAAAGATGATAGAGCTTGATGGTACTCCTAATAAATCAAAATTAGGTGCTAATGCTATTTTATCTGTTTCATTGGCAGTTGCAAAAGCTGCTGCAATAGAAAAAAAAATATCACTTTACAGGTATTTAGGTGATGAGTATTCAAATGTTCTTCCAGTTCCTTTAATGAATATTATTAATGGTGGGAGTCATTCTGATTCTCCAATTTCTTTCCAAGAGTTTATGATTGTTCCAGTTGGAGCCACTACTTTTAGTCATGCTCTTCAAATAGGTAATGAAGTTTTTCATAATCTTAAATCAATCTTAAAATCTCGAGGTCTTTCTACTGCTGTTGGTGATGAAGGAGGATTTGCCCCAAAATTAGAGGGTACAGAAGATGCTTTAAATACTATAATTGATGCTGTAGAAAAAGCAGGTTATAGAATGATTGATGACGTAATGATAGCCTTAGACTGTGCATCTTCCGAATTCTTCAAAGATGGTTTTTATGATTACTCTGTATTTGAGAGTGGAAACTCTACAAAATTAACTTCAGAAGAACAAGTAAATTTCTTAGTTAACCTTTGTGAAAAGTATCCAATTATCTCCATTGAAGATGGAATGGATGAAAATGATTGGAGTGGTTGGAAGCATTTAACTGAAAAAATTGGAGATAGGGTTCAACTAGTTGGTGATGATTTGTTTGTTACTGATATATCTAGACTTTCAAGAGGAATTGATGAACAAATTGGTAACTCAATACTAATTAAATTTAATCAAGTTGGTTCTTTAACCGAGACAATTTCATCAATTAAACTTGCTGCTAAAAATGACTTTACTTCTATAATATCACACAGGTCTGGAGAAACAGAAGATTCAACAATTTCAGATCTTTGTGTTGCATTTAATACTGGACAAATTAAAACAGGCTCGATGTCTAGAAGTGATAGGATGTCTAAATATAATCAGTTGATCAGAATTGAGGAAGAACTTGGTGATTCAGCAAGATATCTAGGAAAACAAGCTTTTAATTTAAACTTCTGAGAATTTAATTTTATTTAATTTTTTTCTTAACTGTAGGTAATTTAAATTTGTATAAATACCATTAAATGAATAAATCTGCTAAAATTGAATATAACGGTAAATCCTATGATTTTCCTATTATTACAGGTAGCGAGAATGAAGAGGCTATCGATATTAACAAATTGAGAGCTGAGACAGGGTTAATTACATATGATCCAGGTTACAAAAATACTGGTCATTGTATAAGCAATATCACATATTTAGATGGAGAAAATGGTATTCTAAGATATAGAGGCTATTCAGTTGATGAACTATGTGAAAAAAAATCTTTTTTAGATGTTGTCTATTTATTGATTTTTGGAGATTTGCCAACTCAAACCGAGTTAAATAAATTTCAGGACGATATAAGAGAAGAGGCTTTAGTTGATGAAGATTTAAAGCAAATTTTTAAAAGTTTCCCTAGATCTGCTCATCCAATGGGTGTTTTATCATCTTTAACATCTGCTTTAATTGCATTTAACCCTCTCAATGAAACAAAAATTTCAGTTAATGATAAAAAAGGAACAACTGAAAATGATAAAATGTATATGTCGACAGTAAGACTCCTATCAAAATTTCCAATTATATCCTCTTGGACATTGAGAAAGATAAAGGGGCTTCCCTTAAACTATAGTGATAACAAACTTAACTATACTGAAAATATTGCATATATGATGTTTGCTCTTCCTAACAGGGAGTACATCCAAAATGATGTTATAATAAACGCTCTTAATACTCTTCTAATATTACATGCGGACCATGAACAAAATTGTTCTACATCTACTGTCAGAATAGTTGGATCCTCATATGCAGGTTTATATGCATCAATCTCTGCCGGGATTGGAGCATTATGGGGAAGACTACATGGTGGTGCAAATCAAGCTGTAATTGAAATGCTAGAATTAATTAAGAATGATAACTCTGATATTGATAAATACATAAACAAAGCAAAAGATAAGTCAGATCCTTTTAGGCTAATGGGTTTTGGCCACAGAGTTTATAAAAATTTTGACCCTAGAGCAAAAATAATAAAAAAAGCTGCCGATCAAGTTCTTAACGACTTGGGAATAAATGACCCCATTTTAGATATTGCAAAATCAATTGAAGAGAAAGCATTAAATGATGAATATTTTATTCAAAAAAAATTATATCCTAATGTTGATTTTTATTCTGGTATAATATACAGAGCATTAGGTATCCCAACTGAAATGTTTACAGTTATGTTTGCCCTAGGTCGAATTCCAGGTTGGATAGCTCAATGGAGAGAGATGAGAGATTCAAATAATCCGATTGGGAGGCCAAGACAAATATATAATGGTCCTAAACATAGGACAATTTCATAGATAATTAAATGGAAATCAAATCTGAGATTTCAATCCTTGCCAGTAATTTTTTAAAATTAAAATTTGGTATGGAGGTTTTAAATGTTGAAATTCAAAATACCAGAAAGAACTTTGAAGGTGATTTAACTATCGTCCTATTCCCTTATTTGAAAAAAACTAATTTGAATATCTCAGATTTTGGAAAAGAGTTTGGTGATTATGTTTTAAATAATTCTCAAAATATATCTAAATTTAATATAGCTAGTGGTTTCCTTAATCTAACTATTTCTGACAAGTATTATTTAAATTTTATCGACTCAATAAGAGATAATACTAATTTTGGAATCAAAGAACCATCAAATGAGACATATATAGTTGAATTTTCTTCTCCAAATACAAATAAACCTCTTCATTTAGGTCATATTAGAAATAATCTATTAGGATACTCCATTTCAAAAATATTGGAAGCTAATGGAAAGAAAGTTCAAAAAGTTCAAATAATTAATGATCGAGGTATTCATATATGTAAATCAATGATTGCTTGGAAAAAGTTTGCCAATGGATCAACTCCCAAATCTACTAATATTAAGGGGGATAAATTTGTTGGGGATTATTATATTTTGTTTGATAAAATTCACAAAAAACAAATGAAAGATTTAATTAAATCTGGAATGGATCAGGAGTCAGCATCTGAAAATACAGATATAATGAAATCAGCTAAAGAGGAATTAACAAAGTGGGAGAATAATGATAAAGAAACAAGAAACATATGGAAAATGATGAATGATTGGGTTTATGATGGCTTTGACAAAACATACAAATTATTAGGGGTTTCGTTCGATAAAAATTACTATGAAAGTGAAACTTATCTTTTAGGAAAAGATATCATGTTAAAAGGACTTAAAAATAAGGTTCTGTATAAAAGAGATGACTCCTCAATTTGGATAAATCTTGATGATGATGGTTTAGATGAAAAACTTTTACTAAGATCTGATGGTACATCTGTATATATGACTCAAGACCTGGGAACGGCAGTTCAAAGGATCTCCGATAATTCAAATGTTAAAGGTATGATATATACGGTTGGTAATGAACAAGATTATCATTTTAAAGTATTATTCAAGATATTAAAGAAATTAGGCTACGATTGGGCTGATGATCTTTTTCATTTGAGTTATGGAATGGTTGATTTACCTTCAGGAAAAATGAAGAGTAGAGAGGGGACAGTAGTTGACGCAGATGATTTGATATACGCGCTAATTGATACTGTCAAAGAAACTACAGAAAGTTTAGAAAAATATCAATCATCAAATGAATTATTAGATTATCAGGAGTATAAAAAGATAGCTCTCGGTGCACTTAAGTACTACATACTAAAAGTTGATCCAAAGAAGAATATTTTATTTAATCCTGAAGAATCAATCGATTTAACTGGTAATACTGGACCTTTTATTCAGTATGCATATGTTAGAATTAATTCAATTCTTAAAAAAGTAAATAAAACTGCTGAAATTAATTTAGATTACAAGCTAAATGAAAAAGAAAAAGAGGTGATTAAGATTATCCATGATTACCCTTCAGTTATAGATAATTCATATAAAGAACTTTCTCCCGCTTTAATTGCAAATTATCTTTATGATTTAGTTAAGAGTTATAACTCACTTTATCAAAACCATCATATACTTAACTCTAAAAGTAAAGATTCAACATCAATAAGATTAATTATATCCATTAAGTCTAGTCATATAATAGAGTCATGTTGTGATCTTTTAGGGATTAATTTGCCAGATAAGATGTAAAAAAAAAGTCACCCGAGGGTGACTTTTAAATTATCTGAGTGTAAATTACTTAGATACAGCAAGGTTGTACACAACAAGACCAAAACCGATTTTGTTGATCGCATCACCAACGTTGTAGATAACATCCATTTGACCAGCAAGGCCACTAAAGATACCACTATACCAACCGTCAGTCCCTGCCATATATCCGATAGGATAAATAGCCCAACCTATAAGTACGAATTTACATAGCATTTTATGTGCACTCTCAACATTTCCACCTGCTGATTTAGCAAGTTTAGATGCGCCACCAAAGAATACTTCAGCAACAATCGCGAAGTATGCTATTCCAGAAACAAGACCCCATAACTGAGCGTCTAAAGGTCCAACGCCTGCTTCACCGAAATATCCAGTAACAAGCATTACAACTGAAAGGCCAATTAACTTCCACAACAGGCTTTTAGTAGCACCTGATGGCTTTAAAATCAGATAAAACTCAACACACATAAGTGGTACAGTTAAAATCCAATCTACATACCTGTAGGCAGTAGTAATGTCACCTTCCATAGCAGCATTTCTCATGTAGTAATAGTGAAGAGCTGCA
>MDTG01340829.1_pt1 | contig 22835 bp, 15 predicted proteins | sample 811421 | NCBI WGS metagenome assembly MDTG01 (sample SAMN05326645, study PRJNA326480) | marine metagenome | isolation source: seawater | place: Pacific Ocean: South East | collected 2011
CGTTCTGGATCGTGTTCAACAACGGGGCCAGCGAGGAGGATCACGAAGCCGCCGTCGACTGGGTCAAGGACAACCTGGCCGACGAGGATCATGATCACGGTGACGACGACGATCACGACGATCACGGCGACGACGACGATCATGATCACGGCGACGACGATGATCACGATGATCACGGGCACGCCGGCGACATCGTGGTGGCAATCGAAGACGGTCACATCATGACCGGAACGCTCCACGACGGTGAAGTCGAGGAGATGCGCACCTTCGAGTCCGAGTTCGGTGCCGACGGCTACACGGACGAGCCCGGTTGGGAAGCCTCCTCCGGCACGTTCAGTCCCGACGTCAACGTCGGCTGGAACGCCCTCTCCGGCGTCAGCCTGTGGAACGGTGCCGGATTCGACGGTTCGATCGACGAGTCCATCACCGTGGGCTTCGGGACGCTCTCGTTCGAGATCGGCACTTCGGCCGTGGACGGCTTCGATCTGCCGGTCGAGTCGGACGGTGCGATCCATCGCCACATCGGCTTCACGCTGAACCATCCGTCGGCTTCGCCGCAGACGGGTATCTACCTCGTGGAACTCGAGCTGTACGCGACCACCGGGGGCCCGGAGCACTCCGAGCCGTTCTGGATCGTGTTCAACAACGGGGCCAGCGAGGAGGATCACGAAGCCGCCGTCGACTGGGTCAAGGACAACCTGGCCGGCGAGGATCATGATCATGAGCACTGCGACGGTGACGTCGATGGTGATGATCATGTCGACGTGGCCGACCTCCTGCAGTTGATCAACGACTGGGGCGCCTCGGGCGGCCCGTCCGACGTCAACGAGGACGGAACGGTCAACGTCATGGACCTGCTCGTCGTCATCGACGCCTGGGGTGAGTGCGATCACTGACCCGCTGATGTTTCGTATTCTTGAATCAACGATTTCACTTTCAATCTCAGGAGAAAATCAGATGTCTTGTTGCCCTCTTTGTAGTTCGACCAACCAGCTGACCATCGACGCCACCACGGTGTGCATGGAGTGCGCCACCGTAGCAACGGCGGGGTTGACCATCCCCGTGGGCCTCATGGTGCTGGCCGGAGCCGTCACGGCAGCCGGAGTCGCACTGTGGAAGGCCACGCGTCGAGCAGCCCGGCTGCTGCCGGCCTGATCGACATTCGTCGAAGTTCAAGCATCTGGGAGCCCCGCTTCGGCGGGGCTCCCTGTGTTGTGGGGTTCCGGATCCCGTCTGCACGCCGGGGTGAGACCAAAGCGATTTCGTGAATGCCTATACACTGCGAGTCGGCACCACCCTCCTCAACGCCTGTCCCAGACGAGTCATCCCATGTCGATCCCCACGCAGGTCCGGCCATCCGGATTCAACGACCACGTCTTCGACTACTCATGCACGATCGATCGACCATGGAAGACGGTGTGGTCCTGGCTTCTGGAGCCGGATACGTTCGTGAAGGGGCAGTTCTGGCCCTTCAGGGTGGAGTTCCTCGATACCCCCGCGGAGGACGGACCGGTGGCCCGAGGATTCGATGTGGGCACACTCAACGCCCACCACGGGCCGTTCATGAACTTCTGTGGGGTCATCACCCGGGTCGAAGTCGGCGAATCGGAGGCGGTACGGGATCTCGAATATGCGTACGGGGCCTACGCAGTGGCCTTTCGGCTGATTCGTCCTTCGCTGCTTCGTATCCGGGTCGTGGGAGAGGATGAACACCGGTGTCGCGTGGACGTCAGGGTCGAATCCTACGTTCGCAGCTGGTTCGGCGGCATCTGGACCCTTGCTCAACGCTGCTTCTGGCCCTCCTTCGGGCGCATGATCCGCCGGGCACTGCGCGTCCGACCGGGTGCGGACTGAAGTGCACGGGCCGCATTCGGGGAATCGGCCCGTCGTACCATGCAGGGACAATCGTGAACCGAACGGATTCGAAGGGCGTATACTTTTGACGGTTCCGGAGATTCGGACCAGCAGGACCCATCATGACCAACCACTTCGTCGATCCGATCACCATGCAGCACTCGCTCTTCGCAGAGCTGAGTCGCATGTTCGGTTCCGAGGTGCCCCTGTACGACAAGTCGCTGGAGGTGAACCACCGGTGCAATCGCTTCCTGATCGAGTTTCTCGCCGCTGGCTTCGAGGGGTTCTCGGTCAGCGACGAGCAACTGCGGGCGACCTCGCGTGAGCGACATGGTGCCATCCGGATCGGCCGCGAGGACGAGTTCCGCTGGATCACCCGGTACTTCGCGTGCTTCGGCATGGAGCCCCACAACTTCTACGACATGACGAGCATCGGGGCCAAGAGCCAGCCGGTGATCGCCACGGCCTTCCGATCGGCCGTGGACCCCGAGAACCGGGTCTTCTCATCCCTGCTGCGGACCGACTACTTCGACGACGAGACGGCCCGCCGGGTGGAGGGACTGCTCGCGACGCGGAACGTGTTCTCGGAGCGGGCCCGCACCCTGGTCGAGCGGTGCGAAGCCCAGGGCGGTCTCGACGAGGCCGACGCCCGGGCCCTCGTCGAGGAGGGCACCGAACGCATCTTCAAGTGGACGGGCGAGGCCAGGGACCGGGCCCTCTACGACGATCTCTGCGGAGCCGGTTTCAAGATCGCCGCGGACATCGCCTGCTTCTCGTCGCACCATCTGAACCATCTGACGCCCAATACCCTCTGCATCGATCTCTATTCCGATGCCATGAAATGGCGTCTGGGCCTGCTCGACCGCGGGGAGTTCGTCGACCGGGCGGACCGGACGCTGGCCTTCCTCGACGGCATGGTCGACGCCGACTGGCTGCTGCTGCACTTCCGGCATCTCGGGCACGACGAGGTCGACGCCTACGTTCGTCGGCCCGTCTCCGATCATCGCCGTGCGGAACTGGTCTCGCAGTTGGCGGATGCCCTCGACATCCCGGAGCTGGATCTCGCCGCACTTCCGCACAACGGCTACAAGGACAAGACGGAAGGCCCCGACCCCGGGGTACAGATCCTGCTGCGACAGGACGCCTACCGGGCGCTCACCGAACCCATCCGGTTCGTCGACGAGGATCCTCCCTTCGACACCGCACACACCGCCCGCTTCGGTGAGATCGAGCAGCGGTTCTACGCCACCACTCCGGCCGGACGAACCCTCTACGACGAGTGCCTCGCGGACCAGACGGCCTCTCCGGAGACGCCGGATCCGTTCGCCTCCTTTCCCGCCACCCTGCCGGAACTGCTCGAGCGGGGGCTGGTCTACGCCACCTACGAGCCGACCGCCGAGGCGTGTTCCGGCAACGCTGGCGTCGAAAGTACGGATGTCATGCAGTTGATGCGGGATGGTGTGCTTCGCCGGCGTGGTCTTCGCTACGAGGACTTCCTGCCGTTCTCCGCGGCGGGCATCTTCGCCAGCAACCTCGATCAGTACGGCACGGAATCCACGGCTCAGGAGCGGCCCACCTACACCCGTGAGCAGATGGAGGCCGTCATCGGTCGCCCCATCATCGACACCGACCAGGCGTACCGGGCCATGCAGGACGCCAGCCTGGTGTCGGCCTTCCGGTCTCTCGGCGCGGAGCATCTGCTGGACACGGATGGGAACGGCTGACCCATTCCGGCCTCCGGTCGCCGAACCGATTCAGCGTCGACGCTTGCTGGTCTTTCCGATTCCCGGATTGAAGGTGTTGGTCGGATCGAGCTGGCGATGGAAGTCCTTGACGACCGGCTCGGCCTCGTAGAGATGGCCGACGTTGTGTTCGGCGGGAAACTTCGCTCCCCGGGCCTCGAGGCGTTCGAGCATCAGCGTCTTGATCCGTTCGAGATCGGCTTCCTTGCGGTAGACGTAGATGTTGTGGAACACATGGCACATGTAGTGCCCGTAGGACAGGTCGAGCACCATGTCCTTCGTGATCTCCTCGGGCAACTCCTCGACCCACTCGGGATCGTTGCTCAGCAGGGCGATGTCGAGGGCCAGCACTTCCTGCGTGGTCCGCTGGTGCAGGTTCTGGTACCGGATGCCCGCTCCCGCCGCACTGAAGCGGTGGAGGAGGGCCGCCTCCTGTTCACGTTCGGAGCATTCGAAGAATCCGACGCCCTCCGTCCGGCCCCAGTCGTCCTCGAGATACCGCCGGGCCTCCTCGATGGCCTCGTCGGCGGTGACCAGGATCAGCAGGTGCTCGTAGTCGTCACGGTACTGCCGAAGCCGCTGGGGAAGGTGCTGCGGGAACAGTTTGCTGACGTAGTACAGGAAGATGTCGGGGAGGTACTTGGGCAGGAAGGGGATCTTGTTCAGGAGGTACTCGGCCTTCGCCTTGAGGGCGTAGGCACGGGGCAGCCGGTCGGTGCCGAGGTACTTGATGGCCAGCGCGACATCCTTGGCGTACTTCTCCGCGGCGGTGAAGGTCGCCCGGTTCATGTACTCGCCCATCTCGGGAAGATGTTCGAAGGTCCCGAGAATGTGCCGACGCATGGTGACGAAGTGATCGGGGTCGTTGGTGCCGAGAATGAAGACCTGCTTGCTCTTGGGGACCGCGAAGGTGTCCACCCGCACCGCGAAGCAGGCCACCTTGCCGGCGCTGCCGCTGACCTCGTAGAGCCGCTTGGGATCGGCGTTGTAGCGGTTGGGCACGGTGGCGTCGAGGTCCCGGATGCGGTTGACGTAGTCGGTGTCGGAGGCGGCCCGTCCGTCGTCGATCAGATCCGCATCGGTGAAATCGCCGTTCTCAAGCCGGGTGAGGATCTCCTCGGGCGTCTCGCCGAGGTTCCGGATGCCCAGATGGTCGATCAGTTCGAGCGTGCCTTCCTCGTTGACCCGGGCGTACAGCGCGAATTCGGTGTACGACGAGCCCCGTTTGCAGAGTGCTCCGCCGGCATTGTTGGCCACCCCGCCGATCACGGTGGCACCGATGGTGGTCGAGCCGAGGACCGAGTGGGGGACCCGATCGATCTTCTTCAGCTCCTGTCCCAGTTCGAAGAGGGTGGTGCCGGGAAAGGCCAGGGCCTGGGTGCCGTCCCGAAGGAGGCGGAGGCCGCGGAGCCGGCCGGTGTTGACGATGACGACCTCGCGGTCGTAGTCGAAGCCGCTCGGTGAGGATCCGCCGGTCAGTCCGGTCTTCGTGGCCTGCATGATGATGGCGCAGTCGGCGTCCACCGCGGCCTGAAGGACCTTCCACAGCTCCACCAGGGAGGAGGGAAAGATCACGGCGGTCGCGCCTCCGAATCCGTAGCGGAATCCGGAACGGTAGTACGCGGTGTCCATCTCCTTGGTGAGGACGTTGGAGTCACCGACGATGTCTTTGAAGGTCCTGACGAGCTCGGACATGATCGGAATCCGGTTCCTGATGACGGTGGCCTGAGGGGGCCGGGGGGAGGAGACGAGGCCCGAATCGACTTGAAAATCGTAGCAGCAATGGCAGTCCGAATCCATCCGAAACGGTCGACCGCGGAGTGGTGATCACCATGCCGGTTCGAGCAGGGGATTCAGACCCAGACGGCCACCAGTGCCATCACCCCGGCCCCGAGCGTGGCCCACACCAGGCGACGTCCACGATTGCTGCCGCCCGGGAAGAACTCCTCCCGGACGATGTCCAGCGTCGCGATGTAGAGGAACGTGCCGGCCGCGACGGCCTTGAACCAGGCTTCGGCGGCTCCGCCACCACCGCCGAAGAGGTCGATCGCAACCCCGCCCAGGACCACGCCCAGCGGCGTACTGCCCACGAAGACCAGCAGGGCGGGAATGCGGGTGCGGGGAGGGATGTCGGCTTCCCGGAAGGTGGACCCCAACGCAAAGCCCGCGGCCCCCTTGTGCGCGAGGATGGCGATCAGCAGCACCGTCGCACCGGCTGCGGTGGAGATGCCGAGGGTGATGCCGGCGATGAGGCTGTGGATCGAGAGGGTGACCAGCAGCAGGTAGGGTGCAATACCGTTCCTGGCACCGGCCTCCAGGAGAGCGGCGGATTCCGGGTCGGCGTGGTCGTCGCCCGCTTCGAGCGCCCGGGGGATCACACGTTCGAGTCCCAGCACCAGAATGAACGCCAGAGTCGCCACGGCGTACGCGGTGGGGTAGTCGAGGTCAGGATAGGCCGCGGCAAAGCCGTCACTGGCGTCGGCCAGGAGATGGATGAGTCCCGCCGCCAGCAGCACGCCCCCGGCGAAGCTGTTGCCGTAGGCGATCGCACGTCCGTTGCCGCCGCGTGCGGCCAGCCACGGGGCAAAGACGCCCGCACCGCCCACCAGGGCGATCAGCATCGCCCACACGACGATCAGAAGGAACCCGGGATCTTCAGGGGGGGTGGTCGTGGCGAGAATCATGGTCTGATCATAAACAATCTGCAAGTGCGGGTGCTTCAATGGTGAGGCTATGCAACCGCATGGGAGTGAGATCGGACGGAATCGATGATCCGGTCACCGGCCCGCCGGGCGCCGGCGATGTTGCGGGAGACCGGTCCCAGTTCAAGTTCCGCCAGCGGTCCGGACACGTAGATGCGGGGGTGCCAGCGGAGTTCGGTGTCGACGATCGGATAGCCGCATTCTGCGCAGGGAAGTGATCCCGATTCGATCAGCTTGTCGATCATGATGCCGCCCGGCCGGCGGGAATCGAAACCGGTGGCCAGCAGGACGCGATGGGCTTCGATGGCCGTGTCTTCGTCGAGCACGAGTTTCATTCCGTCCGGTCCCTCGACGAGGTGGTCGATCTCTCCTTGGTGCCAGGTGAGCTGTCTGCGGTTGATTGCCCGCCGGAGCGAACGGGCCATGTCCGGGGGGACCGAGCCGTGGTGACGGGCCTCGGTGACGATTCCCCGTCGTCGGTCGGGATCACGCTCACGGCTGAAGGTGGCGGAATACCTCCAGCCCAGCCATCCGGAGTCGCTGTCGAACTGGTGCTGGCGGATCCCATGTCGCGATACGAGATGGACATCGTGTCCTTCTTGCACCAAACGCAGTGCGACGTGTCCTGAGGAGATGCCGCCCCCGACCACCGTGACCCGTTCACGACGGGTTGGCCATCCATCGAACCCCGGCGTGTAGATGTGATGGATCCGGGGATCGTTCCGAGGCGCCCAGTCCGGCCATCGGGGTTGTTCGGACGACCCGATGGCGAGGACGATGTTCCCGGCCTCGAGAGTGCGGTCGTCCTCGAGTTGTACTTCGATCGCGTGGGGCCGAATCGAACATCGGGTGGCCCGGGTGCGGAGATGCAGTTCCCTCAGGCGGTAGGTCGCCTCGACGTGATCGCAGTGGGCATTGAAGAGCGAAAGGGAGGGACGTTCGAAGGGAGGAGCGAATGGTCGCCGGGTGGTGCGTTGGTTTCTGCCGGCGAATCGCTGCAATGCGGCGTGGTGCAGGCCGAGATGATGAACCGACGAGGACCGGAGATGCGTCATTCCGGTGGTGGCGGTGCAGTTCCGCCACGAAGAAAGCAGGCAGTCGCCCGGATCGACGATGCGCAGCCGATCACGCGAGATGTCCGCATCGCCAAGCAGCCTGGCTGCGATGTGCACCCCATGGATTCCGCCTCCGATGATCAGCCAATCGAGCCGCATTCCCTACGGTAGCACTAATGGCATCAAATTGTCATTAGCCAGCGAGCGGAATCCGAGTATTTGAAATCAGGATCGAACTCGGGTCGTGGGCGTTTCAGGCGTCGGGCAGCCGCTCGACCAGCAGGTGGTGCGGCAGCGTGCAGGTCAGATAGAACCCGATGGATGCCACCGCAAGGGCCAGAACCGTCCCCGCGGGCACCAGCAGGGCCAGAGCGGCCACCATGGCCCACGCCGGTGCCGCCAGCCAGAGTGCATCAAGGTGCAGCCGCAGCACGCCGGAGACCAGTCCGGTGTGACCCCGCCACTGCCTATCCAGCCAGGCGAGACGGATCATGTGCTTGGTGGCGTGGATGGCGAGGAAGTATCCGCCGATCGCCCACAACGGAGGCAGGAGGAGAAACCATGCGGCAACCAGGGCGGTCTCCATCGCGAATCCCACGTTCGCCGGTGATCGCCATGTGATCCGGCTGCTGAACGAGGACCAGAGGGCGAGGACGCCGGTGGTCACGAACATCAGCTGTCCGAAGTACTGCAAGGTCGTCGTGTAGAGTTCGCCCTCCACACCGCCGGCCATGAGGCCGAACGGCTGCCATGCACCGGTGGGATCGATCCAGCACGGCAGCGCAACCACGAGTCCTCCCCGAAAGAGTCCCCACGTGCGGGGGATGCGTGCGTCCGGATCGAGGCAATCCACGGCGAAGATGCGGTCCGCTTCGCCGAAGTGGACCGCGGTCAGGACGAGGAAGGCGATGGTCGCAGTCAGAGGGGACGCAATGAAGACGCCGCCGGCCGCTGCCATCATGCCGAGGTAGAGAGCAAACCGTCCCCAGGCCCGGGGGCGGAAGGGGCCGCCGTGGGTCCAGGTCAGTACATGGAGATCCAGTCCGCCGTGGGGCATGCCCATCCAGACCAGCGCCACCACCCAGATCCACGCGGCGTGCGATGCGGTGGGGGCGACGACCAGGGCGAGCAGTGCCAACACGATCAGTTGGAGAGCGGGTACCACAAAAACAGGCGTCCCGCGCGGAGCACGGGACGCCTGATGCTTGTGGACGTTTTCCACTCGATTAGGCCGAAAGCTTTCCTTCGGCTTCGAAGTGGCTGAGCGTCTTCGCTGCGATCACACAGGCGACACCGAAGCCGACCTTGTTGATCACGTCCGCGATGTTGTAGAGGATCTCGCGGAGGCTCTCATTGTCGCTCAGGGCGAGCAGGAAGCCGATCGGATAGATGATCCAGCCGACGGCGATGAAGAGCTTCATGACGTTCAGAGTGGACAGGAACTCCTTCGGGAGGTGCGATGCCGCACGCGTGACCTGGCCGTACAGGATGCCGACCATCACAACCCAGAAGAAGCAGGAGACGAGGTAGAAGCCCCACCACTGTCCGCTTCCGATGACACTGGTCTCAGCGATCCACGCAAAGACGAGCATGAACAGGGAAACGAGTCCGAGTCCCCAGAAGAGACCGGCGCCACGCTTGCCGAGGTTCAGCAGCAGCGGGAACTCGAGCACCATGAGGGGCACGGTGATGAGCCAGTCGATGTACCGGTAGGCGGTCGGGAATGCAGCCAGCTTGCCGATGACGATGTTGCCGTCGGCGTCGGTGGTGATTGCATTGGCCAGAGCCTCGACGTAGATGCCGGACATGCGGTAGTAGTGGAAACAGGCGACGCCGCAGATGATGCCGGCAACGATAGCTACCTTCTTGTAGGTGGCAGACAGGGAACCCTGCATCATCCAGAGATAGATGGCGCCAGCGCCCATCCCTACGATGCCGAGCCAGAAGAGGTACATTGTTACCCCTTCGACTGTGAGTCCTGCCTGAAGGGCCTTGAAGGTCATTGAGTATTGATCCATGGATCTGTTCTCTCACGCTCTTGAGTTGTTGAAAAGTATCCAGAAACGGGGGAAGGCCGGATAGGATAGGTATATTGTCCGACCGTGATCAAGGAAATCTTTAACATTCGTGACACTGAAGTCAAATCTGTTGGAGTGGTGGGGGCCGGCCCCGGGGGCCTGGTGACCGCAATTCTGCTTGCCTCCCATGGCGTTCCCACCACCCTGTACGAAGCTGCGGACCGGGTGGGAGGTCGCTGCTCGACCATCGAGTCGGACGGATTCAAGTTCGACCGCGGGCCCACCTATTTCCTGATGCCGTTCGTCCTGGACGAAATCCTCGCCACCTCCGGACGTAAACTAAGTGAAGAAATAGACTTACACGAACTCGAGCCGATGTATCGGCTGGACATCGGGCACGAGGGCCGTCGTTTCAAGATCGACGCCACCCGGGACCTGGATCGCATGGAGGCCCAGTTCGACGAAATCTGTCCCGGGGACGGCAAGGCGTTCCGCAAGTTCTACGACATCAACAACGCCAAAATCCAGGCCTTCGAGCCGGTCCTGAGGCACCCCCTTAACAATGCGAAGGACATGCTCAAGCCGAAATTTATTCCGGGTGGTCTGCGGCTTGATCCCCTGCACTCCATGAAGACGGCGACGGGAAAGCACTTCCAGCATCCGGTGAACGAGATCGCGGTCAGCTTCCAGAGCAAGTACCTGGGCATGTCCCCATGGGACGCCCCCAGTCTCTTCACCATCCTGAACTTCATCGAATACGGCTTCGGAGTCTGGCACCCGCGCGGCGGTTGCGGGGGGCTGATGCAGGAACTGGCACGCGTCTTCGAGGAACTCGGCGGCACGATCGTGCTCAATCAGCCGATCACCGGACTGCGTTTCGACGGTCGCACCTGTCGCGGCGTGGAACTCGGTGACGACCACCGGGTCTGCGATCACGAACACGTGGTCATCAATGCGGACGCGGCCTGGGCGATCCGCAATCTGATCCCCAAGCATCTCCAGGGGACATGGAACGACCGGAAGGTCGAGACGGCCGACTACTCGTGTTCCACCATGATGATGTACGTGGGCGTCGAGGGCGACATCGATCTCTCGCACCACACCGTACGGATATCCGAGAACTACGTTGAAAACCTCCAGGACATCAGCCGTGGCAACGGGGCGGGGGGAACGATCTCCCTGGATCCGAGCTTCTACGTCTGCAATCCATCACGCATCGACGATTCGATGGCCCCTCCCGGCCATTCCTCGCTCTACGTCCTGGTTCCGGTCCCCAACACCAAGTCAGGAATCGATTGGTCGACCGCCCGTCCTCAGGTGCGGGACATGGTTCTGAAGACCCTGCGTGATCAGATGAACGTCGATCTGGAAGGTCGAATCGTCACGGAACTGCACCACACCCCGGATACCTGGGCCGACACCAACATCCACTTCGGCGCCGCCTTCAGCCTGTCGCATACGCTCCGGCAGATGGCCATCTTCCGTCCCAAGCACCGCTGGCCCACCTGCGACGGGCTCTGGATGGTCGGGGGTGGAACGCACCCCGGATCCGGGCTGCCCGTGATCTTCCTCGGGGCCATGGCCACCGCCAGGGATGTGCTGGGCGAACTGGGTGTCGAGTGCCGCATGCCGAACGGCACGCCGGTGGGGGAGCTGGTCGGCACCTGACCCCCGTCGTCAGCCCTCCTGCAGCGAAGTGTGGTCGTGCGCCGTGGATCGGGAGCCGCGTCGCTTCGGTGCCAGAGTGGATGCGTTCGCGATGAACCAGGCCGACGCAGCGGTCAACTGGAGGTAGTCTCCGGTCGATTCCAGGCCGTATGCGAAGACGCTGATGATCCAGCACACGCTGGCAACGGTCTGTCCGAGCCATTCGATCCGAAGCATCCTTCCGACCAGCGACCGACGGGCGGTGTCCTTGTCCTGGTTCAGCATGTGCATTCCCCTCCGCAACAGGACAGGTCATCCCGGTACATTCCCCAGCTCCGGTAGTCCTCGAGGAGCGGTGCCGGCAGTCCCAATGTGGTGGCGATCTTCTTTGCAATCACCGCGAAACGCATGCGGTACTTGAAGATGATGCAGAAGATGTGGCCGTCGTGGCGGACGGCGGGGCCGCAGAGGTGAAGGCCCGGGACGATCGTCGACTCGTCATCGTCGTTCAGGAGCGGGAAGCCGTCATCGCGCTGCTCGAACAGATCCATCACGAGTTTCTGCCCACCATCGAAACCGCCCGCCAGGATCGGCTGCGAGGTGGTGCGGAACGTCCGTTCGTCCATGGTCGCGATGTCGATCGTGGCGATCTCATAGGTGCGGCCGGTTCGCGAGACGGCGTGGACCAGGGGGCCGGGGTAGAGCTTGACGTTTCTCGGAAAGCAGGACTCGCTCATTCGTTCCCGGGTGAACGTGGACATTGCGGAACTGGGATCGGAGGTCGTCTCCTCCCACGGGCGGTCGCATTCGAACACCCGGACCGGTCGTGCGCGCTCCGCCAGGTGGTACGCAGCGTCGATGCCGCTTTCGAATCCACCGATCACCACGAAGTCGTCGCCCTCGAGGCTTTCGTAGCTGTCGATCATCGCGGTGTGTCGGCAGAGTTCGCTTCCCGTGAATTCGCTGAGGCTCGGATACTGGAACTCACCGGCCGCCCAGATCACGTGCCGGGCGCGGATGGTGTCCGTATCCGTATCGATGACGAACTCGTCGCCGATCTTCGACACCCGAAGGACATTCGTCTTCTCGCGGACCGGAATCTCATTCTGGCTGGCGACCAGCCTGACGTAGCGGGCGTAGTCGAGGCCGGTCGGATGCTCGACCTTGAGGCTGTAGGCCGGCGAAGTACCGATGGCAATCGAGTTCAGATCCAGCATGCCCACCGAGTTGGTGGTGAACGACGGAGTGATGAAGCGGGTCTCGTCGGGCCATGCGGCAAACGAGCTGCCCACGGTGTGCCGCTCGACGACCAGGAAGTTTTCGATGCCGGCGTCCTGCAGCGTGACGGACACCCCGATGCCTGCAGCACCTCCTCCGACCACCACAACGTCATAGACCGTTCGTTTCATCATCAGCATCCGTAGAGGGCAGAGGCATGGTCCGCTGCGTCAGGACCGGGGGTGGGTGCCTGCGTTGCGGGACCATCTCTTATTGGCATTCATGTGCCAATAAGATGCCGGGATGCGGTTCGGCTTGCAATCCTTCCCTTGCAGCTGCACGTCGCCCCGAACGCGGGTTTCAGTACGAAACCGTGCGGTGCGATGGGTGGGGTGGTCGAAACGCCGTGCGGAAGGCGGGGGCTCCGTGAATGGATGATTCCCGCATGTGGTTCGGATATTCTCTGCGCCATGAAGCCGGATTTGAAAAGTCAGAGCCACCCGGTGGTCGGTGAATCCGGTCGCGCCGGTGCCGGTACGAGATGGCACGCGTGCGATCAATCGCTCCACTGTGACGGCTGAAGGACTCCGGAGTATGGACCCGATTCTGGACATGCTCTCGAAGTACTGGGGCTTCGATGCACTGCGTCCCCTTCAGGAGGAGGCCATACGGTGCAATCTTGCCGGCCGTGACTCGCTGCTGGTCATGCCCACCGGCGGGGGCAAGAGTCTCACCTACCAGCTTCCGCCGCTGGTCGCCGAAAGCCTGGATGTCGTGGTCAGTCCACTGGTGGCGTTGATGAAGGACCAGGTGGACGGACTTCGGGAGGCGGGCATTTCGGCGGTGGCCTTCGACGGCGGATTGACCGGATCGGAACGGGCGAAGATTCGTGCGGAGCTCGAGGAAGGCGTCCATCGGCTTCTCTTCGTCTCGCCCGAAATGCTGCTGGGGGGCTCGCTCATCGGATTCATTCGCACGCTCTCGGTCCGAGCCGTGGCCATCGACGAGGCCCACTGCATCAGCCAGTGGGGGCACGATTTCCGCCCGGAGTACCGGCAGTTGGCTGCATTGCGGGACCTGCTGCCGGAGGTCTCGATCCATGCCTGTACCGCGACCGCAACTCCACGGGTCAGAGAAGACATCGTCCGGCAGCTGCGGCTTCGGGACCCGGAGATCATGGTCGGATCGTTCGATCGCCCGAATCTGACCTACCGGATTCGGCCGAGGGAGAACCGCAAGAAGCAGCTGCTGGAGGAGGTGCGTCGACATGCGGGAGAGGCGGTCATCATCTACGCGCTGAGTCGCAGGGACACGGAGCATATTTCGGAAGGACTTCAGGCCAGCGGGGTGTCGGCGGCGCACTACCACGCTGGATTGGATCGCCGGGAGCGAAGCCGGGTGCACGACGCATTCGCCCGTGAGCAGCTCGACGTCGTGGTCGCGACCGTCGCATTCGGAATGGGCATCGACCGGAGCAATGTCCGCGCGGTCATCCATGCATCCATGCCGAGATCGGTCGAGCATTTTCAGCAGGAGACCGGTCGTGCGGGGCGCGACGGCGATCCGGCCGAATGCGTGCTCCTGCATTCCTTTGCCGACGTGAAGCGTTGGCAGAATCTCGCCGAGCGTTCATTCAACGAAGCAATGTCGGTGACGGACGACCCGGAGCAGCTGCGAGCGGCCTTCGAATCCCAGGAGTCGCTCCTTCAGGACATGAACGGGCTTGCCACCGGTGCGGTGTGCCGGCATCGGGCGCTCGTCGAATACTTCGGTCAGGACTATCCGTCGGAGAACTGCGGGAGCTGCGATGTCTGCCTGGGGGAAGTGGACCTGCTCGAGGATTCCACGACGGTCGCCAGGAAGATCCTGTCGTGCGTCGCCCGGGTCGACGGTCGATTCGGCGTGCAGCACGTCGCCGACGTGCTGACCGGCGCGACCACGGACATGGTCCGTCGATGCGGGCATGATCAGCTTTCGACCTACGGTCTCCTCTCCGGGTTCAGCAAGTCCGCAGTCTCCAACCTGATCCATCAACTGCTCGGACAGGGGCGGCTCTCACGCAGTCCCGGGGACCGGCCGGTGGTGCAGCTCAATGCGATGTCGTCGCCGCTCCTCCGCGGAGAGGTCGAGGTCTCGCTCCTGAGGCCCAGGGCCACGGTCGACCGCAAGGCTTCGAAGGTCGAGGAGGCTGCATGGGAGGACGTCGACCGCGCCCTCTTCGAATACCTTCGGGGGATTCGCAAGACCATTGCGGATGAGATCGGCAAGCCGCCCTATGTCGTCTTTCCCGACACCACGCTGCGGGCCCTTGCCAAGCATCGTCCGGCATCGGACGAAACCCTACGATTCATCCGCGGGGTGGGGGAAACCAAGCGGCGTCGGTACGGCACCCGATTTCTTGCCGCTCTGGACGATTGGAGTCGGGAGCACGGGGGTGGACGCGACGTGGGACTGGCCGCCCCCTGACGTCGCATCGCGGCGTTAGCGCCGCCGTCTGCGACCGAAGGCGAGGAGCCCCGTCAGCAGGAGTCCGCCGGGTGCGGGGACGTAGGTGACCACGAAGGCTCCCGTGAAGGTGGCGGTGTCTCCCGGGCTGAGCGTGAAGCTGATGTCGATGCTCAGGTATCCATCCGTCACCTGTGGTCCCTCCAGCGACGGTCCCGACGATCCGAGGCCGGCCGTATACGGTCCGAACGCGGCGGATCCGGCAATGAAGTCGACGCCTGCGGTCACGTTCTGACCCACCGTCAACTGCGAGCTTTCGTCCAGATAGGTGGTCAGCAATCCATCGGGGGCGCCCAGAAGCAGGGCCGTACCGTTGAAGTTGGTGTCGGTGAGGGATCCGCTGATGGATGCTCCCATCATCGTGCCGTTGGACCATCCCGGCACCCGCACGTCGGCGGTAAGGGTGAAGGTCTCGGTGAAGGACAGGTTGTTGGTGACGCTGAATCCGAAACCAAGACCGGGATCGACTTCCAGCTCATGCCACCAGCTGACGTCGCATTCGTCCCACGAGGTGGATCCGGCGTAGTTGAAGATGCTGCCGGAGCCGGAGGTCGATCCGTACTCCGCCGTGGAGAACTCATGGCCCCACCAGCCGGTTCCCTCGCCGCCGGACATGCTCATGTCGATTGCGGGGGCTTCCACCAGGTCCGCAAGGGAAACGGGGGCAGCCACTCCGATCAGGCACAGCGTCGCAATGCCGATGGATGTGCGAAACTGGTTCATGCCCAAAGTCTAGTGGCGACCGGATGTCGCCCAACCACCAAAATCCGGTGGTTTCACCAAAACTTTCGGCGGGGCCGTCGGTGGCACACCGTGCCGCACTTCGGGGTTCGCTGCAGATCGATCACCATGACGGTTTGGCTCCCTCGGGCCGGAGGTCGGATCGATGTCGCCGTCATCCGGGAGGACACGATTCATCATCCGAGCGGCGACCCGGCGTGTCGCCGGATCCGCGTTGCTACGGAGCAAACCCGACCACTGTCGGAGCATGGGTATCCATTCGGGCACCGTCTGGGTTCCAAGCACGATGCTTCTGCAAGGTGATGTCCCGTGATGCGCGGTTCCCATCGAACCGTGTTCGTCCGAGTCGTCCTTTCCCCGATCCATGGCCGCACTCCTGTGAGACCCTCGTGCAAATGACCGGTATCCGTCATGCTTTTCAGGCGACCGCTCAGAACCGAAGGAGTGTCACCGATGCGTCGTCGTCCATCCTTTCAGACAGCGCGCTCCAGACGCGTCCGCACGCACCCTGGAAGAGTCCGATCCCCACGGTGCCGTGCTCCGGCAGTGTGGGATCGGTTTCTTCGACATCAATGGAGTGGTGCAGCATCGCAGAGGTGTTCTTGCCGTCGTTGGCCGCGGAGCCGAGTACACGGTCGATCGACTTGTACATCTCGTATCGACCAGCTGATCCACAACACAGATGTGTTCGTCCGGATTTTTGGTGTGCATTCACGCAGTCGAGGGCGTACGTCAGATCGGCTTCGAGGAACGAGTCGTCGGCCAGGGAGAGTGCGGCGGCGCGGGCCGACGCGATGCCTTCCGCTCCGGCGCACCATGCGTTCATTTGCGGTCCGCTTGGAAGTGGTGCACCGGTCCCGACGCTGCGTAGATCAGGCCATCCGTGGTGCTCGTCCATCTTCAAGGCACTCTCGGCTCGAAGCGTCTCGAGCCCGAGGTCGCGGTAGTCGCTTCGATTCAGATGCGTGCCGACCTCAAGCAATGCCAGGCCGATGCCTGCGCGGCCGTGACCGAACCCGCACAGCGGGCGTGGCCCCGCGGATAACCATCCAAGCCCGTCGATGTCACTGGTGTTCCGCGCGAGATGACCGCACAGTGCGGTCAGGATCGGATCCAGACCGGGAATCGGTTCCTGGCGGTTCAGGTGCATGCACAGGAGCATGTAGCCGGCCGAGCCTGAAATGACGTCGTAACCAGTGTCGCGTTCGATGATTCGTGGATCGAGGTCGATGGTCAATCGGCGGGCAACGTCCCGATATTTGCCGTGTGTTTCGTGTCGTCCGATCGCCCAGCATGCGGCAATCATGCCGGCACGACCCATCAGGCCCGCGGGGCCTTCGAGGTCGAACCCGGTGAAGCGGCCGCGCGTCTGCATCGTGGTGACGGCATTGAACTGGTGCGTGATGCATCGTTTGGCGAGGGTCAGCCAACGCCGGTCATTGAAGTGCCGGTAGGCTCGTTCCAGGACGAGGGCCAGGCCGCCCAGTCCCGAGTAGATGCTGAGATCGAGCGGAGTCGGTTGCAACACGTCGGTTTGGGGATCGTGGGAGTAATCGATCCAGTTGCAGGACTCTTCATCGTTGATGGCCTGTGACTCGAGACAGTCAAGCGATCGCAGGATCCAGGCGTCCAGTTCATCCGTCGACCATGCGTGCTTCGGCTGTGTGTTCTGCTCGTCGCCGTCTGTGTGTATGCCGCGTCCGTGCATCATGTTGTCCAGGGACACCTGGGCTGCGACATAGCTCGAGTTCATCAGTTTCAGTTGCAGCTGCAGATCCTCGTCGCCCATGGTTCGGATCTGCGTTCGGGCCGATTCCATGGCCGAGGCCTGCAGTCTTGCAATCGGGATCACACGCGGTTCGCCGCTGATGGGATCTGGAGCGGAGTAGTCGGTGCCGGCCCCTCGGGCGATGAAGTAGGCGATGTCGCCGTTCATCATGGCATCCTTCTCGGAGGCGGCAATCGCATTGAGGATTTCCTGGGCGGTGGGGTCGCTTGGTTCGAGTGTCTGCGTGTTCACAAGCATTCGATCGGTGTGGATCCAGCGATCGACGCCGGATGCGGCCCTTGCTGCATCACATGTCTCCTGCAGGAGTCGGTAGTAGATGTTGGTGGCACGATTCAGCACCCTGACCCAGACATCCGACAGCTGCTGCAGCGGCCCGTCGTCAGCCAGCCACTGGTCTCGATGCTCCAGGATCGTACGGTACCCGATCTGGTAGCCGTGTTTGACTTGGCTGCGATAGTCGTCGCCATCGACGGCCGTTCCATCCTCGAGCAGAACCTGTGACTGGTTGTTGCGTTGCAGTGCAGGGTCATCTGCGTCCATGGGGACCCATCGGGGGAAGTCCGTATTGATTCCCGTGAGTTTCTTCCTGATCGTGGGCCGGCCCTTGGCCTCGATTTCGACGCCGATCGCGCCGAGATTCTGCACTCCATGATTGCCCCGCATGCCCATGACCGACGGCAGGAGCAGCGTACGTAGCACCGAGCGTTGGACGAGGTCATCGGCTTTGCCCTCCATCATGATGGACGTGTCCCGGTACGGTCGGGGGACGGAGATCGTCTCAAGATCGATGGCGACGGGGTTCGGGCCGGCTGCGACGATGTTTTCCAGGTGGAAGTCGTTGCCCTGCAGCGCATGAATGAGTGCGAGCATGCACCCCAGCCGCCGGTAGAAGAGCCGGACTTCATCCTCATCCTGGCACCCCTGGCGTTCGGCGAACTCCATCCAACCGTGGTGCGGGCCGGTGACCAGCGCGAGCGATTTCAGTTGATGGTCGGAATCGAGCTTCGCATTGAACACGTCCAGTATGTCGTTCCATGCGGCATCGACCGCCATGCAGCGGGGCTTGTAGACGATTCGCGTGCCGCATTCGAACGTGCACACCATGACGGCACGGCCGCCGTTGTGGCTGTCGGAGACGCCCCGGCCGCCCTTGACGAGTCTGCCCAGTGGCTTGCCGTCGTTGAAGACGCGCTCGAGTTCGATCCGGTCGGCCTCCAGATGACGGGCGAATTCGCTCAATGTCCGGACCCAGCATTCGACACGGACGGCCATGAGCCTGGCCAGGGCCGGAGCGGAGACCATCACGGTCCCCCAGCCGTCGGCCAGCACCTGTTGCACGGTCGCGACGTAGGCGCTTCGTTGCGGCCCGGTCGAGAGCATGCCCAGCAGCAGGTCGTTGGCGTCGTACGTCTGGATCTTTCTGAGTTGATGGAGCTGCTCCAACGTCGATCGCGCGATGAGGCAGAGGTTGTCGAGCAGTCCGCGCTGTTCACGTCTGAGCGGGTCGGGGCCGAGCAGGTTCTCGATGCCATCGTGTTCATCGATCAGGCGCGCGGTGGCGACTTCGATCCATGGTGCCACCGCATGCTCGAAGGGGATCGGTGTTTCCCGGTCCGTCGCTGCGTCGGTGTCGGGCGGTGTATCGTGGGTCAGGAAGTCGTATTGGGGTAACGTGCCCGGCTCGAGGACGCAGGCTCGATCGATCACCTCCCGGCAGACCGACCACCAGTGGGGGGCTTCCATTTCATCGGCGTGCACCGGGTCGATGTCGCCCAGAATGAGTTCGATGTCTTCGGGAGCAATCTCAAGAGCCTTCAGCCTGAGATCAAGTGAGCCAACCTCGTTGATGCCGAGCGCATGCTTCCATTGGCCGATGCGGGCTCCAGCCAGCTTGGGATTCGGCCTGAAGGCATGCGGAGTGGACCGATGAATCTCCGCTCGTTCCGGGAGGGTCAGCGCTCCAAGCAGAATCGAGCTTCTCAAGGAATTCGTGGTCTCGAAGTTGACAGCGGCGTTCATGGTTTCTCCAGCATCTCGGAGCACAATTTGCCTGACAATCCCGTTTCCAGCTATGGGACTCGGACCTGATCGGATCGGGAAATGATATTCTTCCTCCCCGAGGAGCACACCAGATGGCGAAGCGCAAAATCGAGCAAATGGCCAGATCCGAAGCCTTGCAGGATTTCTCATCCGCCGAGCAGTTGGATCAGCGCATGGTCGTGATCGGTGCCAAATCGTGGTTGCTGCTGGTCATGCTGGTGGGCATGCTCGCACTGCTGATCGCGTGGGGAACACTGGGAACCGTGTCCAACACCATCAGTGGAACGGGCATGGTATTGCACGCAGCCGATCTCCGTCCCATCACCGTCAACAGCCCGATGGCCACCGGTGGAGTCATCGACGTCGTGGCCCCGCTGGGCGAGATCGTCGAACAGGGCCACCAAATCGCTTCCGTCCGGAATCACAACCTGGAGAAGCAGTTGTCGACCGCACAGGACTATCTGGCCCTGCTGAAGTCCCAGGACGCGGCCCGGATGAAGGACGAAGAGGATCTCATCGCCAAGCAGCAGGCGAGTGTCGCGGCTGAAGTCGCCCATGCCAATGAAACGCTTGCGCAGACGAACAAGCTGATCAAGATGTATCAGGATGAGATCGCCGATCTCGAGGAACTCTACGAGAAGCAGTTGATTTCGAGTTCACAGCTGGTCCAGAGTCGAGTTGCATTGTTCTCGTCGATGCAGCAGGCCTCCCAGCAGCAGTCGGTCATTGCACGAACCGAGGCCGGCCTTGAATCGACCCTCTCATCGATCGAGCAGGCGCGACTTGCCCGTCTGCAGGGCATTCAGAGCGCCGAGAACGACGTCGACCGGCTCACCGTGCAGCACCAGACGGCCACGCAAGTGGTGGCTCCGATTCGTGGGCGTATCCTCGAGCACCACATCAATCGTGGATCGGTCATGTCCCCGGGCCGGGAGGTCGTCACGATCGTACCGGTCCCGGAAGGCGACACGCCGACGGAAGAAATGCCGCCCCTGATGGGCGTGTTCTATCTGCCATTCGGCAAGGGCAAGCAGGTCGAGGTCGGCATGTCGGCGGAAACGGCGCTGCCGTACGCGCCGCCATCGCGCTATGGCTACATCAAGGGCACCGTGACGGCGGTCCGAGACTTCGTCACGGATGATCGTCTGGCCAAATCCCTCGGGAGTGAGGCGCTGGCGCAGACGTTCACCGGTGGCAACGAAGCGACGCTTGAGATCGAGGTGACGTTCGAGACCGATTCCACGACGACGAGTGGGCTCGCCTGGACAAGCATGGGGGGCTACCCGCAGCCCATCCCCGACTTGTCGCTGTGCAGTGTGCGGGTCCAGTTGCGTGAAGATCGTCCGATCGAACTCGTCATTCCGTGGCTGAAGAACATGGCAGGTGTCGACCAGCCTCCGGTCGAGGATGGTGGACCGAGTCCCTGAAATGAGTTCATCGACGCCAAAGTCAGCGGCATCGGGGCGGGTTCGCACGCCCACGATCATCCAGATGGAAGCCGTCGAATGCGGCGCGGCCAGTCTGGCCATGATCCTGGCGTACTACCGTCGTTTCATACCACTCGAGCAGCTTCGAATGGATTGCGGCGTTACGCGGGACGGGTCCGATGCGGGCCAGCTTGCCAAAGCGGCCAGGCAGCATGGGCTGGAAGCGCGTGGCAAGAGGTATTCGCTGGAGGACATACGGACTTCGGCGTCGAAGCCGTGCATTCTGTTCTGGGGCTTCGGCCATTTCCTCGTCTTTGAAGGCATGAAGGGGGACCGGTACCAGGTGAATGATCCGGCGGGTGGACGAAAGCTCGTCGATGAAAAGGAGTTCTCCAAGAGCTTCACCGGCATTGCGTTGGAGTTCGCGCCCGGCCCCGACTTCGAGCCGACGGGCAGTCCGCCGAATCTTCTGCGTGGATTCAGGATCTGGATGCGGGGCAATCGCATTTTCGCGACGTACGCCGTCATCTGCGGCATCCTGCTCAGCATTCCCGGTCTGCTGTCTCCCGGTCTGTCGTCCGCTTTCATCGATGGTGTCGTTCAGGGCAAAAACGCATCCTGGGCGAGTTGGATCGTCATCGGGATGTTCGCCACGGTGCTGCTGCAGGTGGTGTTGGGCGGGCTGCAGGCCTTCTGCGTCAACCGGATGCAGATCAAGATGTTCATGGTGCAGGCCGTACGCATGGGTGAGCACATGCTGGCCCTGCCGATGCGTTTCTTCAAGCAGCGTTCGGCCGGTGATCTGGTGTCTCGGTTCACGTCGAACCAGGTGATCGCCGTGCATCTGGGGACCGGCCTGCTGACCGGGATCGTGAATCTGGTGACTGCGATCGTCTATGCAATGGCGTTGATGATCTTCGATCCGATGATCGGACTCATCACGATCGCCGCGACGGCAGTGCTGATCCTGTGCGTGCGCATCACGAACACGAAGCTCGTTGATCGGAACACCTCCCTGCAGCAGGACATCGGCCGGCAGTACGGGGCTCTGATGATGCTGCTCCGCTCCATACCGGAGATCAAGGCGACGAGCCGTGAAGGCGAGTCCTTCAGTCAATTCGCCGGATTCCAGGCCAAGGGGGTCAACGCGCAGCAGTCCGTCAGCCGGATCACCGCGTGGCTCGATGCCGCGCCGGTCTTCATCAACGGCCTGATCGTCTCCTTCATCGTGCTCGTGCTCGGTGGCTGGCGGGTCATGGAAGGCTCCCTGTCGATCGGTGATCTGATCGCCATGCAGATGCTGGCCGCACTGTTGATTGCTCCCGCCACCCGACTCGTGATGCTGGCAAGAACCCTGCAGGCGACGCAGGCCCAGATGAATCGCGTGCTCGATGTGATGAACTACGAGTCGGATCCTGCCGTGCGGATCTCGGGGGGGACTTCGTCCGATGCCGGCGAGAAACTCGGGGGGGCGATCGAGGTGAAGGGTCTGGCATTCGGATTCGATCGCCTGAAGGATCCGCTCCTGCAGGAACTCTCGTTCAAGATCGATCCGGGCCGAATGGTGGCTGTGGTCGGTCCGAGCGGCTGCGGCAAGACGACCGTCATCGACCTGCTGCTCGGACTCGAGCAGCCCTGGGAGGGCAGTGTGCTGCTGGACGGTGTCTCCAGAGACGAGCTCGATCCGCTGGTACTCACGGGTTCAGTGGCCGGGGCCAGTGGGGTGGTCACGGCATTCGGGGCCAGCCTGCGTGACAACGTCACCATGTGGGATGCCTCCATCTCGGATGAACAGATCATCAAGGCTCTGCATGACGCGGACTGCCGGGAACTGCTGGATCGGCCCGGCGGACTGGACCAGGAGATCACGGAAGGTGGTCGCAATCTCAGCGGTGGTCAGGTGCAGCGGCTCGAGATCGCCAGATCACTGGTTCGAAATCCGAGTCTGGTGCTGCTGGATGGCGCGACATCCGCATTGGATGGTGCCTGTGAATCGCGGGTACTCGGTCATATCCGGGCACGAGGAGCGACGATGATCCTCGTCACCGAGCGCATCAGCGCTCTGCGGTACGTGGATGAGGTGCTGGTGCTCGGCAA
>MDTG01074842.1_pt1 | contig 22833 bp, 23 predicted proteins | sample 811421 | NCBI WGS metagenome assembly MDTG01 (sample SAMN05326645, study PRJNA326480) | marine metagenome | isolation source: seawater | place: Pacific Ocean: South East | collected 2011
AACCTACGTCATCATGAATAAAATTCACTACATCCTTTTTGGCTTGAGTTGCTAAATAAATTGCTTTCTTGAAATCTCTTTTATTACTCATTGATATCAAGCCTCCGCCACCTGCTGTAATTAATTTATTTCCATTAAATGAATAGCAACTAAAATCTACTCTTTTAGGCTGATATCTATTGTTATCATGAAAGTGAGATCCCAAACTTTCAGCAGCATCTTCAATGATTTTTATATTTTTCCTTTTACAAAATTTAATAAAGTTGTTGTCTAACTCAAATAGATTTCCAAAAGTATTTACTATTATTATCGATAATATTTTCTTTTTTGTTTTTTTGTTGTAGGTATGACCCTTGCTAAAAAAAGTATTTTTTCTGATAAAATTATAAAATTTATTTTTATCAATTAACAATTGTTCATCGCAATCCATAAAAATTGGTTTACAATTGTTGTAAATAACAGAATTGATTGTAGCTATAAATGTAATAGTAGGTACTATAATCTCATCATTATGATTAGGGTTTAGGAGTCTTACTGCCAATTGGAGGGCAACGGTACAATTAACAGTTGCTAAATTATATTTACCTGATGAATATTTTTTCATCCTACTTTCAAATTTTTTAACTTCATTTCCTCCAGATGAAACCCATTGCGTTTTGATGCATTTTTTTAATTGAGTTAATTCTGATCCAAAAAAGAATGGCTCTGATAGTTTAATCATGGCTTTTAATTTTTTGTATTAATTTCATCAATTCTAAACCTTGTTTTAAAGTACAAGTGTTTATTTTTTTTTTGCTAAATATATTTAAATACTGTTCTTTGTATGTATTCAAAATATTAAATTTTGAAAAATGCTTATTTATTATTTTTTTTCCATTATTAATTTTTATATTATTTTCAATTAAATTTGCATCTATGCTAAAATCTTTTCCGTCAATTTTAATAGATCGTCTTTCGATTCTAGAAAAGAAGTTTGTATTTAAATTAAAAAAGGTTTTCTTATTGAGAATCCCAGATACGTTCAATACATCATCGGTGTTGATGTTTAAATTAGATATTTTTTTATTAAATACAGTAAAAATATTTATCTTTTTAAAAATCCATTTTAGATAATCTAATTCATGACTCAATTCTAGTAAAACCCCACCTCCAAGTTTTTTACTAGCTGATACGGATTTATTATAATTTTTTTTTCTCCACAAAGGTAAGTAAGAATGTGCTAAAATATTTACCGAAAAAATTTTTTTATTAACAATTTTTTTTTTCAAAAATTTAATTACCGGGTGAAATCTTAAATTATATCCAACGAAGTATTGGTTTTTTAATTTATCTATTCTTATATTATAAAACTTATCAAAGAGAGGTTTTTCAATTAATACCTTTGTGTTTTTAATTTTTTTTTCAATCATCTGAAGATGTTTAAAATGAAATGAAGATGGTGAACAAACTACGATTAAATCAAAAAAATTTTTATTTAAAAAACTACTACTAAATTTTTTTGAAGATAAATTAGTAACCTTTATTTTTTTTGAAATAAGTTTTATTGCTAATTTATGCTTAGTTGACACAGAACCTTTGCCAATAATAAGAATATTTTTTACCATTCTGCTAGCTCAACTTTATTTTGAATAATTAATTCTCTTGCTTCCTGCAATCCATTTCCGACAAAATTTAATAAATTTGCTGTAGCTATAGAGTGTATTTTCTTTTTTTTTAAAGCCTCTAGTAAATGAACGTAATTGCCAGCTCCACCTGAAAAAATTAAGGGTTTAAAAAAATTTTTAGATATATGATCTAAAATTCTAAAATCAAAACCTGTTCCGGTGCCGTCTTTGTCTATTGAATTAAGCATTAGCTCACCAATTGGTAATTTTAAAATTTTTTTAAACAATTGTTTGACATTAATAGGGTAATTTTTTTTTCCGTTTTCAATTAAAAATTTATAATTATCATTATTTCTTATGTAATCAACTGAACCAACTAAACATTGTTCTCCATAAGTATTGGATATTTCTTTCAATAACTTTTGATTAAATAAATTTGAATTGATAACTAATTTATCAGCACCGGAATGAATATATTTCTTTGCTATTTCAAGATTATTAATTTTACCCCCCACAGAGATAGGAATAAAACATTCTTTTGTGAAAATTTCTACTGCAGCACAAAAATTACCTATTGAACTTTTTTCTCTCGATACATTCAATAAGATTAACTCATCTATAGATTTAGCAATAATCGAAAAATCATAGTTTTTCTTAATCCAATTTAAGTTTCCTACTTTTTGTAATCTAAAATTTCTACTTAAACAAAAAGATCCATCTTGGTATAAAAGAGTAAATATAATTCTTTTTTTTAACATTATGTTATTTTAAGAAAATTACTTAGTAATTTAAGTCCATTCGCTTGACTTTTTTCTGGATGAAATTGAGTTGCGTATATATTGTCAATATTAAAATAGGAAAGAAATTTTACACCATAATCTGTAGTTGAGATATTTTTATTAAGTTTTTCAGGCAACATTCTATATGTATGAACGAAGTAAAAATCAGAATCATTTTTTATCCCTTCAAATATTTTACTTTTATTTGAATAATTTATTTTATTAAAACCAACATGTGGCACCTCTTTTTTTTTTGTTTCATTTTGAGAAAATTTATCGACTTTATTTTTTATAATACCTAAACCATTAGTAAGTCTCTCCTCAGTACTCCTTGTTCCGAGTAATTGCATGCCAAGACATATTGAAAAAAGAAAATTTCCTCTATTTAGTGTTTCTTTTAGGGCTGTATCAATACCGTTTCTTTTAATAATTTTCATTGCTTTTGCAAATGAACCTACACCCGGTAAAATAACTATCTCAGATTTACAAATTTTTTCGCATCTATTTGTTATATTAACACTTGCTCCTAAATAGCTGAAAGCATTATGGATAGATCTTATGTTTCCCATCCCATAATCAATTATAGTAACATTCTTTTTTTTCATTTTACTTCAAAATTTGGATGCCAGATATTGTTCTTTTTTTTAAATAATTTTTTGTTAGCCCATTTGTCAATTATTTTATTAAATTCATTTCTAGTGATTTGATAATAATCTAAATAAATAGGAATAAACTTTTTTGGATAATTATTATCATATAATTTTGCCAAATTTATTCCTTGAGACCTTGTCATCGCCCCTCTTCTAATCTCTATACCAGCATCTTGAGTTGCTCTACCGAAACCAAATTTCAAATACATTATATAAGTATGCAGAGCGTACAAAGCTTGATCGTTTTGAGCAAAATTTGTGAATGTTCCTAGATTGGTTTCTTGACTTTCTTTTAAGCCACAATATTTTTTTGCTGTAAGATAATTTCTATAAGGATCCCAATTTTCAAAATAGGACCAATGAGTAATTTTAATTTTATTTAATTTTTTATTTTCAGGGAAAAGAAAAAAATATTTTTCAGAATTTTTTCTTTTTATTTTTTTGATTAATTTATTATATCCGCCTTCTAAATAAATTTTTTTTTCATAAGCAGCACTAAAAAAAGGTTTGTCTTTTGTTTTATTAGATCCACCATATTCAACTTCACCGTCTTCACCATAAATTATCAAATTTATATTCATAGTATTGGCAATATTTAATATTGTGGAAAATATAGAGACTAGCCAACCATAATAAGGAAATCCCATGTGTTTAAATCCTAAATAGTTAAATTCTTTCATCACTTTAGCATTAGGAGTGATATGAAGGTGATCAAAACCAGAGTTGATGAAATTTGATAGGTTTTCGCTTCCTAAATTTAATTCTAAAGGAGGCCTTACTGTGACGCATAAAGGATTAATGTTAAATTTTTTTTTTAATGTATAAGCAACGTAAGATCCATCTTTTCCGCCACTCACTGGAACAATACAATCGTATTGGACATTGTTTTTTTTCCTAAAAATGTTTTTTAATATTTTTTGTCTTTTAAACCATTTAATTTTTTTTTTTTCTTCAGCCCAACTACATGCATTACAAATTCCTTTTTTATCAAAAGTAATTCTCGGACGAGTCGATGTATTGAGACAATTAGAACATCTGAACATTGTTATATTGCTGTCCATCCTCCATCAACTAAAAAAGATGTTCCTGTAATGTAAGAGGATGCATTTGATGCTAAAAATAATACTGATGAAGCTATTTCATCTGGTCTTCCTAATCTTTTTAATGGGCAATTTTTTGAGTATTTTTTCAAGAATATTTGACTTTGTTTTTTTTTCGATCCCTTAATGTGGCCTTCAATTCCACCAGAACAAATAGAATTTATTCGAATACCGCTTGCTCCATAATATGCAGCAAGTTGTTTTGTTAGATTATTTATACCTCCTTTAATGATAGAATAGTTCATGTTTTCTCGCATTTTTGTATTCTTGTAAAGTTCTGGATTTTGGGCTACGGATCCATAAATTGAACTAAGCATAATCACCGAACCTTTTATTTTTTCTTTTTTCATTTTCTCACAAAACTTAAAGGACAACCACGAATAGGAGTTTAAGTGTATATCAACATTTTTTCTCATTATAGATAATTTATTTTTATCAAACGAACTTTCATTCCAATTTTTTGTAATAGGATAAGAACAATTAATTAAAACATCGGGACATCCAAATTTTTTAAATAAAGTAAAAACTTTTTTATCTAAATTTTTGATTTTTCCAGCATCAAAAAAAACGTTTGTGTATTTATATGAAGAATATTTTTCTTTTAAGACTGACAATTTTTTGACATTATTATCCAAATTAATTACCTCAGCTGATGCAGAAATCAAAGCTTCGACTATCTCAGAACCCAGCAAACCGGCCCCTCCAATAACAAAAACTTTTTTATTTTTTAATGAAAATTTTTTTAGGTAATTTTTTATCATGACTGTGTGAATTATTATTCTTAGAAACTATGATCACCAAAAATTGCACCATCTTTTTTTCTGTAAGAAACCCAAAAACATTCACATCCTGGTTTTTTAAGCTTCAGTATCCAGCTAAAAAAATTTTTGTCCTCTTTTTTTAATTTTTCAATGGACTCAATTTTTGAAATATCAACTATAGTTGATGAATTCGAATTTATTTTAATTTTTTTGCTAATTTTTATATTTTTGAAATAAATAATAAGTACACCTTCTTGTAAATTTTTATTAAAATTTTTGTCGTCATAATTATCATTTACAATAGTTAAAATTGAATTAAAGTTATCACCTAGATATCCATGCCCCCAATGATTATATTTTGGAGGAAATACAGATGATCGGGCCCCATCAGCAATATCAGCAGTGAAGTTATTCTTTGAGTTTTTTACTTTATATATAAATGATGTATTCAACCTAGAAGGAATTTTTGTTCCTTTCATTTTAATAGTTTTTAATTCTTCATGTTCAGAAAATTTGAAAAGTAATTTTTCATTTAATTTTTTTTTAGAAAATTTGACATCTTTTTTATATACTGACTGTATTTTTTCATTAAAATTTTTTTTAAAGAAATCGGCTTTAAATTCACCTTCACAATTTGTAGGAAAAACTTCAAGGGATAAATCTAAATCCTTATTTTTACAACCTGTCATTTTAGATTGATATTTTATTTCTTTTTTCTTTGGGCAGTAATCTTTTTTTAAAATTTTTGGAAAAGAATGTGTAACTTCATAGAAATTTAATTTTTTATGATAATTTCCGACAACCATTCTAGGAAAAACTGAATTATGTTCAACCTCAACTGAAACAAAGTCGTCTTTTTCAAACTTTGTTTTTTTAAATATTTCATTAATCAAAAATATTTTAGAACCAAAAGGGTTTATATTGTTAATAAAAATTTTTTTGATTTTTTTTACTTTATTTGACTTGCTGATTAATCTTACGAGAATATACTTTCTATTTGGCTTATTATTACCCACAAAATAATGAAAAAAAGGAGAAATATTTTTTTCAAATTTACAAATCCAATTTGTTTCTTGAGTGTATGATTGTGTTTGAATTTCAGAATTGTTTTTAATTCTACCTGCACTGTGTACTGAACTAAATAAATTATTTGATTTGTAAATTCCTAAAATAGCTGGAAAAGGAAAACTCAATTTCTCAAGTGATACAATTTCGATATTTACCGAACCAATTAGACTATTAATTTGCATTTTTTCAAGAAACTCTCTTAACGATATTTCGTTGTGGTGTTCAGATATGCTTTGTTCAAAATGTCCAACTTGGTTACCATTTTGATCATATAATCTCGCAAAAAATTTGATTTTATCACATTTAATTTTATTTTTATTTAACCAATAATTAAAAAAAACTATTATAAGATCATTTGTTTTTGATATAATTAAGGGAAAAACAGCAGACGCTGTATTGTGTGACTTTAATTTTAAAGACTGAAAGCCTTTAGCAAGTGAAATAAAATTGTTTGATATATTTTTCATTTCAATTTTTTATCAAATATTTAACTAATTTTAAATCTAGATTGTCATCTATATCAATTGATCTTTCTCTGGGCATTATAAAAATTGATGTTTTATTGTTAAAAAGCCTTTTTTTCCCCAAAAGAAAATTTCTGCTAAAAATATATATTGAGGCATTTAGCTCATAAACCCGAGGTAAATCTTGTCTAGCAAAAAAAGTTTTATTTGAGTTTTTAGATAGAGAATACGTTTTTTTGTTTTTCTCTACCATATTGAAGTAGGGATTTTTTTTGGCTTCCGAAACAGAAAATAAATTATTGTAATTTCCTTTTTTAAATTTTTTTAATGCGTTCTTTATATCATCTACATTTCTTAGTGGAGATGTGATGTCAAGGTCAAAACAAATTTCAAATTTTTTTTTAAAATATTTTTCTGCCTTAGTAAATGCATGGCGTACAGCTAATAATTTTGAAGCGTTTCCAGTTGAAATATTTTTAGGTCTTAAAAACCAACTTTTTGCTCCATAAAATTTTGCTATTTTTTGTATTCTTAAAGAATCAGTAGAGACAACTACTTCTTGAAAAATTTTTGATTTTAATGCTTGTTTTATTGTTTGAGCTATTAATGGTTTGCCTCCAACTTTTACAAGAGCTTTATTTTTAATTCCTTTTGAACCACCTCTCGCACAGATTACACAAATAATTGACATTTTTTTGATTAAAATTTTTTGAAAGCTTTATTAAAATCGGACAACTTTCCTAGATCAGTCCAAGAGTTACTAGAAACCTCATAAACACCGATTTTCTTTTTTAACTTTAAGCACTTATTAATTAAATCAGTTAAATCAAATTTTGTATTTTTAGGAATTAGACTTATTATTTCTTTTTTCATAACATAAAGTCCTGCATTAGCAATAAAATTAGATTTCGGTTTTTCTTTTATGGAAACAAGTCTTTTTTTCACTACTTTACAAGATCCATAAGAAAATTCATGTTGTACCTTTGAAACAGCAAGCGTTAAATAGTTTTTACTGTTTTCATGGTAGTTATAAAATTCTGAATAATCTATCTTAAATAATGTATCACAGTTAGAAAGTAAAAAATTGTTTGATTTTATTTTTTTAAGATATCGAATTCCACCTACAGTTCCTAAGGGCTTAGGCTCCACCACATAATTTATTTTAAAATTTTGATCATGATTATTAAAGTATGACTTAATTAAATTAGCTTGGTGATTTAGAACTAAATGAAAATTTTGAATATTAAATAATTTAAAATTTGAAATAATATGCTCTAGCATAGGCTTATTGTTTATTGGTATTAATGGCTTGGGTAAAACTGATGTATAAGGTTTGAGTCTTTCTCCTCTTCCACCTGCCATCACAACTACTTCAATTTTTTTTAATTCTGAATAATTTTTTTTAGTTCCATATATATCATCCCAGGATATTATTTTTTTTACAAAATTTTTTGAGTCAACAACTGGTATTATGCCTATTTGTGTATCTAAAAATATCTTACTTATTTTACTCAAATTATAATTTCCTAATATTGCTTTTTTAGGACTCTTATTAAATATTTTTTTAATATTCGATTTTAAATTATAGTTTTTTCTTAATGCTGAAAAAATATCACCTTCTGAAATCGTGCCGAGTAAAAATTTATTTTTTTTTACGACTAAAAGTGTCCTTGTTCCATTTTTTTTGATCTTAATTATAGACTCTTTTATGGAATTTTCAGGACTTATAAGAAATAAATTTAAATTGTTTTTCATGATAATTTATAATCAAAAAATTCTTTAGTTTTAAGTTTTGTAAAATTAATTTGTCTTAGAACTTTTATTATATTATCTGAACTATTTTTTTTTTCATAGGGATTATTTGTTTTTTGTAATTGTTTTAAAAATTTCAAGGAATAAGCTTTTTTAATTGCGCTTAATATTTTTCTTTCATCAAATTTTACATTTATTACTGATTTTGATTGAATTCTACCCTTTTGTCTTGAACCAAGATTAATTGTAACTTTTTTAAATGATGGCATTTCAATAATACCACTAGAAGAGTTGCCAATCATTAAATCAACTATTTTACAAATTGAAAAGTAATAATCATGTCCTAATGATTTAAATAGATAAACATTCTTATTATTTTTTTTGAAATTTTCCAAATTTTTTGTAATTATTTTATAATTTTGATCTGCTCCTGGCAATGTAATGATAATTGACGTATCTTTTAATCTTTTTAAACAATTAATACATTTTTTTAAATTAAAAATATTTTCTTTTTTTGTCTTTGTAGTTTCTGGATGGAATGTCATCAAAATATTTTTTTTATCAAATTTTAAATTTAGTTTTTTCTCTATATATTTTTTACTGAATTTTTTATAATTTCTTATAGACTCAACGCCCAATGAACCTACTTCGTATATGAATTTTTGATTTTCACCCAGCTGCTTTACTCTATTAAAATATTCTTTTGTAGAAACAAAATGTAGGTTTGAAAGTTTTGTAATTGAATGTCTTACTCCCTCATCTAAAGAACCAAGAGTTTTCTCTCCACCGTAAATATGTCCAATAGGTATATTGTGCAAATAGGCTGCTATTACTGCTGAAAAAATTTCATATCTGTCCCCTAAAACTAAGACCAGATCTGGTTTTATATTAAAAAATTTTTTTGAAAATTTTCTTACTCCTGTTGATAAATATTTTGCTATATCATTTGATTTTTCACCCTTTATATCCAGATCAATTGTGCTTTTAATTGAAATTCCACTATTTTTTATATCTTTAATGGTATTGCCAAAAAATTTTAAATTATGAGACCCAGTCACCAATAAGTCATGCTTAATTTTGTAGTCATTTTGGAGTTTAATAATAAGATTTTTTAATAGAAAAAATTCAGCTCTGGAGCCTGTAATGGTGCAAATTTTCATTAAATATAAATACCTTGGTTTTTTTTGTAATTTCTTTTTGATCTCTTTCCTATTAATTTTTTCCATAATGAAGCTGATGATCCACTTATCGATCTTTTTGTGATAATGTTTTCCTGAGAAAATTTATCTCCTACTAAAATTTCGTTTTTTGCTACGATTTTTTTTCTTATAAATTTTTTATTTACTAATTCATCTTTTTGAGGCTCTTTGTTATATTGACCTAGAGATTTTTCTGCCTGTCTAATCTTCTTAATAAATATAACTAACTCTTTTGGACTTAAACTTGACATGTGATCTGGTCCTCTTAACTTTTTATCGAGAGTAAAATGCTTCTCTATCAACCTAGAGCCAAGACCAATAGCAACGAGAGATGCATCGATGCCTAATGAGTGATCGGAAAAACCGATCGGAAATTTGAGTTTATCTTGTAAAAACTTTATAGAATGTAAGTTTAAATTCTTTATATCTGCAGGATATTGAGAAACACAATGTAATATTTCAATATTTTTTCGTAGAGTTCCTTTTGAAATCAAAATGCTTAAGGCTCTTTTTATATCCGTTAGTGAACTCATCCCTGTAGAAATTATAATTTTTTTTCTTAAAGAGCCAATGTGCTCAAGATAAGGAATATCATCTATTTGACCTGATGGAATTTTAAAAAGGCCAATTCTTAGCTTTTCCAAAATATTAATACTAGTTATATCAAATGGACTTGATAAAAATTTAATTTTTTTTTTTTTACATCTCGATGAAATTTTTTCAAAATCCTTTTTGGATAAAGATAGTTTATTGAGCATTCTCAAGTGATTATTTTTATCTATACTATTTTTTTGATATTTTGCTAATCCCAGATTGGGGTTAGCAAGTGAATTTGGGTCAAATGTTTGAAATTTAATATAATCTGCTCCCGCATTTGAGGCTACGTCAATCATTTTTAAAGCTTTTTTTAAAGAACCGTTATGATTTACTCCTGCCTCAGCAATTATAACTATTTTATTATTTATTTTCATTTTATGACTGAATTATTCGAAAGATTTTTTTTTACAGTTTGACCCATGCCAATAAAACAATTTTTTCCAATCTTAACTCCTTCTCTTATTATCGCTCCGCTCCCGATAAAAGTATTATCCTTTATTTCAACGTCTCCGTTAATTACAGCTCTAGTTGAAATATGACAATTGTTTCCAATTTTAACTCCATGTTCTATAATTGCAGAGGTATTAATTATATTATTATACCCAATCTCAGCTTCGAAATTTATAACAGCGTTATGATGAACTATTGTTCCATTCAAAATTTTCGCATTTTTTGAAACATAAGCTTTAGGTGAAATTATTATTGGAAATTTGAAATTTAATTTTCTTAATTTATTAAATATTTTTACTCTTTTAATGGGGGATTTGATAAAACCTAGACCTATGTGAATAGAAAAATTTTTTTTTTTTATTTTTTTTAAATATTGTTCATTGCCAAGAACTTTATAATTTTTTATTTTAACCTTTTTTCTTAAGTCTATTAACCCTAAAATCTTAAATTTTTTTGTAGAATTAATTACATCTATACAAGATCTTGCTTGGCCCCCCGCACCTATTAAAATAATTTTTTTCATTAATTCAAATTTTAATCGTTAAAAATATCAGTTTTATAAATATTTAAATTTTCTTTTTTTAAAAACCATTCAATAGTTTTCTTTAAACCTTTTTCGAAATCTTTATTTTTGGAAAATTTAGGTGACCAACCCAGTATCTTTTTTGCTTTTTTATTGTTAGCTAATAGCCTATCGACTTCACTTTTCTTCGGCCTAACTCTTCTGTTGTCTTGAGAAATATCAAGTTTACGACCAGTAATTTTTGAGATTTTTAAAGCTAAATCTTTTATTGATATTTCAAAACCACTTCCAATATTAATAATTTCACCTATATCTTTTTTTTTATTAATAGCTGACAAATAAGCGTCCGTTGTATCATCTACATAGGTCAGGTCTCTTGTTGGGTAGAGTGATCCTAACTTTATAGTTTTATTTTTGATAGATTGAGTAACTATGGTAGGGATAATCGCTCTAAGGGATTGTCTAGGGCCAAAAGTATTAAAAGGTCTAAGTATACTTACAGGTGTACCAAATGATTTATGGTAAGATAAAGCAATTTGATCTGCTGCGACTTTACTTGCAGCATATGGAGATTGTGCAGAAACTGAATGCTTCTCATCTATTGGTATATATTTTGGCGTACCATAAACCTCACTTGTTGACGTATGAATTATTTTTTGCACATTTGAATTAATTGACGAGTTTAATATATTCATCAATCCTAAGGAATTAGTCTCAAAATAAGATTTGGGAGACCTGTACGAATATGGAATTCCAATTAATGCAGCCAAATTTATTACAATTTCAATATTTTTTTTAATTAGTTTATTTATAGCGAACTCATCTCTGACATCTCCAGTCACAATATTCATTTGACTACTTACTTTTTTGTCGATTTTATCTAGCCAGCCCCAAGAATTAAAAGAATTGTATAAAACCAAACAAGTAAGATTATGACCTCTTTTAACAAGTTTTTCTGCAAGATGTGAGCCTATGAAGCCCTCCGAACCAGTTAGAAATATTTTCATAAACTAAATACTTTTCTTATAAATTTTATAATTTTTAAAATCATTCAATGTATCAATCTCAAACCAATCTTTATCATAGTCCACTACTTTAATAATTTTTTTGTTTTTTTTTAAAAATTTTGAAAAAAAAGATGTTATATCTTCCTTATTAATATCAATTTTGTATTCTTTATTAAACATTGATATTTTTTTCCAGCCTTTCGGTGAAATTTTAAAAAGCCCTGCAAATTGACCTTTGACAGAGGCTATTGATTTCACTTTTCCCCCTATTTTAGTCAAATATTTTCCTGATACAGTTTTAATATATTTAAAATTTTCTAGATCGTCTAAAGGATTTTTAAATCGCATTTGCCAAATCTTTTTCCAATTTTTGTTGTTAATAATTACTATATCTCCTTTTTCTTCCAACAAAAGCTTTAAAGCTTTTTTATCGTAAATAATATCTGAGTAAGAAACTATGCATGTATTTTTTCTCAAAATTTTTGAAGCTTTACTCAAAGAATAAAGAATATTAGTAGATTTCCATTTATCATTTACAATTTTTTTTTGAGGAAATTTTTTAAATAATTTTCTTTTGTATCCAACTATTATATTGATATCATTAATATTATTTTCTTTAAAATTTTTAATAATAATATCAATGTACCTTTTTTTTCCAGATTTATTAAATGATTTAGGTTTTTTTTCTGTAAGATGACCTAATCTTGATCCTCTTCCTGCAGCCAAAATAATACCTTGTATCATTTACTTAAATATTTTCTTTAGCCTGTAATTATTTATTTTATCAATAGTCTTATCTCTTTCAGGGTGCCACATCCAACCCTCCCAATTATAAAATTTATGTTTTATTGACTCAATACTACCATCAGGTGATTTTGTAGTGATAATAAAATTTTTGGGACAGCCATTTAAAGAGTAATTATGATAGCTGTTAACGGTTGTAGGAAATTTTGATTTAGATAAATTAATTAATTTATGTTTTTTTCTCACGTGATTTTTAACTTTTTTGAGTTTACTTCCGTATTTTACTCCAATCATTTGCATTCCTTGACATATTCCCAAAACAGGAATTCTTTTTTTTAAAGCATAATCAATCAAAAGCATTTGAGAGTCATATCTGGGATTTTTTGTGCTACCATCGTTGCCTCCTGATAAAACAATACCTTGAATTTTAATTTTTTTAAAAAAGTCAAAATTTTTTTTTTTTGACCCTATTATTATTTTGTTAGATATTATTATTGGATTATAGGAGTTTTGCATTAGCCATTTTATCAATGCTTGATCTATGACGTCATTGACTTCTTTTCTAATTTTATTAATTGAAACTTTCGGATTTACTAAGATGTTTTTCATATTTAAAAAATTTAAATGATAGTTTGCTTATAAAAAAATCTAATTTTTGGTGAATTTTGGTGTAAGATTGTCACATTAAAAGTAAAATTCATAATTTTTATTGATATTAATCTAAAAAGTAATATATGTAACATTATGGTTATTAGACAAAAACTAGAATCTTTGCACCCAAAAATAAACGAAATGGCTTTCATGAGCCAGCTTACGGACGGAAAATTTCAAAATAGAGAAGAAATTTTAAGAAGTGAAATAGTTGAATTATACAGGGCATTAGATACAAGACAAAAAATTCAAGATATTTATAAGCAAAAATTAAACGAAGGTGTTAAGCAAGGCTTAATAACCGGCAAAGACCTTGAAATCATGCAAGAAGTAATTGATGATGAAGGTGAAACCCACGACCACATCGATCATTTAGATATGAGATTTAAACTCTTCGTTGGAACAGATATCAAAAGAGGAAAATTCCCAAAAATGAATGACGAATTGCAAAAAATTAATGACGAGTGGGTAAATATTTGTAAAGAAGCTAACCTTTGGGAAATAATGGCTTGTCATTGTGCTATTGAGGGATGGTACCCTAATATTTCAAAAATGTTTGAAACTGAATATAAAAAAAGAGGTTTTAATAACGAAGAATTAGAAATTTTCATTGCACATCAAGGAGCAGATGTTGAACACTCAGAGGCACAGTATGACATACTAGAACGTAACTCTTCGAAAATGGATATTTCCAAGATTGAAAAAATGGTTGAAAGAACATTTGCAACTTCTAAAGCTTATGAAAAAATGAAGCTTAAATTTGCACAGTCTGATAAGCCCCTTACTGAATTTTTTCAATAAATCATTAGTTAGTTTAATTAGCTTCTATTTTTTTTAAACCACTATCCAATATAATCTCATCTTTATTTTTTATTTCCTCAAATATTTTTTCTCCAACACCTATCGCTGCTATAACTTTCAATTCATTACATCTAATTGACATATGAGAATTTGCACCTCCAAACTTAGTAACAAGACCTTTAATATTAAAATTAAATAGCCAGTCATATCCTGGATCAGCATTTTCAATCAAAACAATTTTTTTATTTAGTTCTTGTTTTTTAAAATTTATTCTATTATCGATATAAATTAATTTACCAGTCACCTTTTTATTACCAATAAAATTTGGTGATGAAACTTGAAAAGGGATCACATCAACATTTTTTGAGTCTACCATTAAAATCGGAAGTTTTATATTTTTATTTATTTTATAATCTTTTTTCCTTTTGAGAATAATTTTTCTTATAATTTTGAGTGAAATCTTATTTTTATTTAGCTTTAAGATTTCATCAATCTTTAAAAATGAAATTTCTTTTTTTGATAAATTATTCGTTTTACTTATTTTAGATATTTTTTTTAAAATTAAGTCAACATATTTTGTAAATATAAATTTGCTATACTCTCTAGACTCGATACCATTTTTGAGATACGCGAATAAATCCGTATAATTTATTTCTAAATTATTTTTTTTTAATATCGAATTTATCTTTTTAATTTTAAAATTTGATAGAACAAAATCATTTTTCTCATTTATTTTTTTATTTATAAAAAAATTTTTTTTAATTTGTGAATAGTTTTTAGAGTTAATATCATAAGTTCCTGGGCGTAAGTGGCCGTAACGATCTTTAAATTTTTTAAAACTTATTATATTTCTTGAAAGCAGATTACAATCGTATAAAAATTTTGACGTTACTGTCTCTAGACTTGTTTTAAAATTAAAAATTTTATTTTGATCAATTATTTTTAATCTATATAATGATTGAAGTACATTTTCTGCTACAAATGCATGTCTAGCTAATATTGAGAAGGGTATAATTCCGTTTTTTATTGTGTAATTAATTATTTTTTGTAAATCATTTTCACTTTTCATTACATCATATGAAGTTTTCATTTCGTTGATTTTTTTTAAATTATAAAAAATTGATCCTTTATTATATTTAAATAAATTTTTTTTAAAAATTTCTTTATATCTTTTTTTTAGAATATAAATTTCATTCTTGCTTAAAATTCCTGAACATAATTTTTTTAATCTTTTTTCAAAATCAAAAATGAAACAATTGATGGATATTTCAAATTCAATTTTATCATGCATTGAAGGATTTTTTATTAATTTTTCAACATAGTAATCTACTAATTTTTTTTGAAGTTTAAGTGGCACTTTATTTGGTATAAATGATGTAAAGCTTTTTCTTACATCAACAAATGATTGTCCTAAATAAACCTCCATTAATTTTTTATCTGAAAAATTGTCACAATATCCCATTATTTTTCTGGCTTTAATCCAAGCAAAGTCTAATACTAATTTTTTATATAGCGACGATATCAACGGATAAGGATGTTTGCCTATTATTTCAGCAGGATTCCAGTCAGGCATTTGGCCGAAGATTGTTTTTGATTTTTGTAATTTTTTTTTGATTTTATTTTTAAGATTTTCAACCCTATAAAAAATTTCTTTTTCTTGTTTTGTAGAAGTTTTCTTAAAAAGAATTAATGGTCTTACTTGTAAAATATAAATTTTGATTTTTTTTGATATTATAAATTCTATATCAAGAGGTATATCATTATAAATTTTTTCTATTTCTTTAATAGAATAAAGCAATTTAGAAAATCTTTTTGATTTTACATTTAATAGACTATTTTTGAGTACGAATAGTAATCTATTTGAATTTTGCGTATTCCCAGAAGTTACGGTATCTGATTTTCCGGTAACATCATCGTAATTTATCGCGTAATAGTTAGCTCCAGTATTTAAATCTCTATTAAAAACCACCCCGGAACAATTTATAGAAGAGACCATTTGTTGAATTAAAATTTGAGATTTCGTTTGAGAAATATTTTTATAACTATTGATAATTTTAAAAACTTTTTTGCTTATTTCTGAAGTTTTCTTTGAGTTTACATTTAAAAATGAAAAATACTTTCCTGCATTAGAATTTTTATGACTGTCTTCGTCAGCAGCTGATGATCTAATTGCAATCTTTCCATTAAAATTATTTTGAATATTTAAAATTATTTTTTTTCTTCTTTTTTTCCATTCGGAAGCGCTAAAGAAATAACTTTTAGGAATTTCTGCTAACTTTAAATTTTTTTGCAAAAAACTCAAAGTTTCTGCTTTAGATTTGAACATTATGCTATTGAAATTAGTTTAAAAGTTATAAGTGTTAAAAGTTTAGTACTTCTTTCTTTCTTTTAAAAAATGCTTTTTCTTGTTCAAGAAGTTTTTCAAATGATTTTTTTGATGAAAAAAATTTAATCTTTTTAATTTTTTCTTTATAAACATTAATATCAAATTTTCTCGGACAATTTTCTCTTTTCGTAATAAACCCTGTTTTATTTGATCTATTTGTTTTTAAAAATTTACAAATTCTCGCTATATTTTTTTTTGTGTTTGTAGCAAAATCTTCGTTCTCTATAAACAAAAGATTTTTGTAATTTTTAAATTTTTTATAATTTTTATACTCTTGCCTCTGACAGAATAGAACAATATCTATTACTCTATCCATTGGACTTTTTTTATTATAATCTTTAAAATTAAATAAGAAATGAAATGGAAAAATATTTTTATTTTTTTTGAACATTATTATTTCGTTAAATAAGATCTTTTCCAGTTCACCCTGACCAATATTATAGCATCCATTAACAGTATCAATAGGATTTCTAAAAACATTTATAAACTTAAAATTTTTATTGACGTTTTTCCAAAAATTAAAAAGCATCATACCATCGTGAGTGTCCATAGTGAAAATAGTTTTATTTTTAATATTATTTTTAATTATATGATTTCCTCTTTTTACAAAAATTCTTTCTGACAGTTCTAGAGTATTTTTTGCTGTAAAAATGCTTGTTTCATCCTCTATCCTAAAATTTAAATTTCTTCCAATTAACTGTTCATAAAAACATTTATCTAGATAATGTCTTACAAAAAAAATTGCTGTGCTTTTTGGAATTTTTTTTAGGTATGCTAAATAAAAAATTTGATCTGTTTCTATTAATTTTCTTAGTGGCTCAGCTTTTTGTAAAGAAGCAACAATTGGAGCTACCATTCCTTTTCCAGAATTAAGAGTGCCAGTAATTATAACTACGTTATTAAAATAACTTTCTTTATATATTTGGGGTTTTGTCATAATTTAATTAAAATTTTTAGATGTCATTGTCATATTTATTATTTTCAAATGAAAAAAATTTTTTACTTAAAAAAAGATATATTGAGATCGATAAAACTGATGAAATTAAAGAAAGTAAAAAAAATGCTTCAATTAAAAGGTGAAAATCAAATAAGTTGAAAAAAACGAGCCAAACACATAAATGTTGAGCATCAAAAAGTATTTTAGTTGTTGTGCCAAAAAAAAAGTTTCTTAAGTAAGGTTGTAATTTTTTGTTATTAATTTCATTGATCCATCTTGCTAAAGCTGAATATCTATCCAATATAAGATGCTGAATTGGTAATAAAAAAAGAATTATTAAATAAAATGATAAATGAAAAAAATTAATATTGGTTTCAAGAATTTTTTGAAGAAAAATAATATGTAACAAACTAAAAACAAATATATCAAATAACCCGTCTATAAATTTTCCATGAAAAGAACTGGTATTTTGAAACCTTGCTACCATACCGTCTAAAAAATCAAGTATAAATGAAAAAATGAAGTATAACATTAATATATTTAACTCATTTGAATTATTTTTACTGAAAATTGCAAAAGCAAATATTCCAAGCAATAAGCTAATAATTGAAATTAGATTAGGTTGTAATTTTCTTGTTAGAGGAAATATTAAAATTGCTAAAAATCTATAAATACTCTCAAAATATGAATGAGTTTTATAATCAAATAATTTATTTTTATAATTATTAAAAACTTTTAAGAATTCTTTTTTCATTTTTTTAATTTTCTAAATCTTATTATTAAATAATTCTATTTTTTTATTTTGAATTTTATAAACCTTATCACAATATTTAAGAATATTATTATGATGACTAATAATTATAATTGTAACTCTACCTTTTAGCTCTTTGATTTGATCTGCTATATAATTTTCAGTTTCAATATCTAAAGAACTTGTCGCCTCATCCATAATGATGATATTTTTTCCGTGGTAAAAAGATCTAGCTAAAGCTAACCTCTTGTTTTGACCTCCTGAAAGTCTTACTCCTCCTTCACCAATATATGTGTCTTCTTTATTTGGTAAATTTTTAACAAATTCTTTTAAGTTTGATCTTTTAAGTGCTTCTTCAATTTTATTTTGATTAATTAAATTTTCTTTAGTGTCCAAAGAAATATTAGTTTTAATTTTTTCGTCTAAAATTATTGGTTCTTGTGGCAAGTAAGCTATCTTTCTAATAAGACTAGATGAAAAATTTGTTTGTTGAATATTGTTTAGATGGATTTTTCCCTTACTTGGTTGTAATAACCCTAACATCACATCGACAAATGTAGTTTTTCCAGATCCCGATTCTCCTATGATTCCAATACATTCATTTTTTTTTAGGTTAAAATTGATATTGTTAAACACCTCCTGATTTGAATTTTTGTAAGTGAAACTTACACTTTTCATTTCTAGACTTTCGAAATCTCTGTCTTGTAACTCTTTATTTTCAAAAAAATTTTCTGAATAGTTAGAATATTTTTCCAGATCTTCATAAACTTTTTCTACAGCAAATTGTCCATAGCCTATTCTGCTAAGATTGGTGGTAATTGAAGCTAAAGTTGGCAACAGTCTTAAAGTTGCAAGTAGAAAAATACCTAAAGATGGGAGATACATTTTAAAATCTGATGACTTAGTATTTAAATAGAAAAATACACACAAAGAAAAACTGACTATGAAAAATTCAAAAACGTATCTTGGACTGTCACTTATAAGTACTGAAGTTCTTTGTGTTTTATACACTTCATTTGCAAAATAAGAGATTTTTTCTAAAAAAAAATTTTGTTTTGTCAGAACCCTAACTTCTTTCAAGCCTTTGATACCAGCGTCAATACTTTTATAAATTTGTTTAAGTGATAAAATTTTTATTTTTCCTAATTTAATATTAATTGGTTTTAATATTTTTTCATAAACTAAAAATATCGGCAGGGTTGCTAAAATAATAAAAAGTAATATTTCAAAATTAACAACTCCTAAAAAAATTATAATAGACAAGAAAATTATAAATTCTCTTAATACTCTTAAATTGGCGTCAATATTTGTCATACATTCACCACAAAGCTCTCTAATATTTCTTATGTATTCACTTGATGGTCTTTGAATATAATCTTGATAGTTCATTTTTTGATAAGCAGACATTAATTTAGTCTGCAATATTGCATATTGTCTATAAGCAAATAGTGATATTAACCACCTCGTAAAAATAGAGAGCAAAGTTTTTAAAAAAAATAGAGTTATTAAAATTATAGTTAAGTATAAAATAATCTGGTCTGAATTATAATTTTCAATGTCTAGAAAATAAAAGTTAGTTACCATATGATTTATTTCAAATATAGCAGAGATATACGGAACTATAAGTCCTAGACTTAATACATCTAGAAAACTTGAAACAAGCATTAGAAAAATTAAAAAAGCAACATAGCTTTTACTTATTCCAATTAACAATAATAATTTTATAAAATTGTTTATTTTAGACATCTTTAAGTTTTAATTTTTTTAAGAGAAATTTTAATGCTTAAATAAGAATAATTTCCATAGCTCCGCACTTTGTAAAAAAGCTTTTTTACAATTCAAAATTTCTGTCATTTTTTACTAAATAGGATTAAATAAAAATTTTTCTCTACTTATTGTAGTTTTTAAATCACCTATTAAAATATCTAATTTGTTCTGTTGGATTTTTATAATTGTAAATATTTTTTCTGCAAAAGGACCTGAAATAAACTTATATGGCTTTTTTACAATAATATCGCAAAAGTTAATATTTAAAAATCCGTCTTTATTTTCTGATTTCTTACATTTAGATATAAAATCTAAAATTTCATCTTGAAATTCTTTATGTCCACCTAAAATATATTTCATTCCTGTACAGTAATTTATGGTTTTTAAAAAATTGTCTTGTGAAAACTTTTCGTGAAAACAAAACATATAGTCTCCTAATAAAGTGAACTCTCTTTTTTGATATTTGTTTTTATAAAATTTTTTTATTAAAATTTTAGGTATATAAAATTTTAGACCAGGACCAAGTTTATTTGATAAATCTTTTTGTAAAAGAAATAAATTTTTTTTATTAAATTTAATTATTATCCACATTTATTTTTTGCTTTCTAAATCTTTTTTTAAATCATCATATTCTTTCATTTTTTTCTTCATGAATTCTATGGTTAATTTTGTTCTCTCTGCAATGCCTTTTGGTGTAATTAGATACTGAATATAATTTATTTTATTTTTTTGCTTCTTAAAATTATTGATTTTTACCAAACCTTTTGTTTTGAGAGATTGTAGACAGTAATTCAACTTGCCTAAACTGAATCCTAGCTCTGCTGCAAGTTCTCGCTGAGATGCATCAGGTTTTTTGTAAATTTTTCTTAAAACCTCAAAATTATCTTGTGATTTTGATTTTTTCATTGTTCAATTATTGAACAATATATGTTCATATTTTGAACAGTAAACAAAAAAATTTAACTAAATGTAGAGAAAAAAAGTAATTTTTTCACAATATATACCTCTGATAAGGACATAGATATCAAATTTTGTTAATTTATAATAGTTTTTGTTTTATTGATCTGTATGCCTTAATAATTTCTTTTTGAAATTTTTTATCAAAATTATTTTTAATTTTAAGATTTGTTTTATACGGCTTTGGAAATTTTAAATCTTTTCCCACTACATTTTTTTTTTTTGTATAGATTCTTTTATTATTTCTTAGTTTAATTTTAGTAAAATCTCCCTCAATTTGAATTTGAAAATAATTTTTAAACATCTTTCTGTTTTGTTTTTGATGTAAAGGAAAAATAGATAGAACGGAACAAATTACAATGTAGTTTTTTTTATAGTATTTTAAACAAAATTTTTGGATTCTTTTGGAGTTTTTTTTTCTATCTTGCAATGAGTAAGATAAATCTTTTGAAAATTTTTTTCTAAATTTATCTCCATCAATCCATACAACTTTTTTATAATCGTACTTAAGTTTTTTAAAAAGTTTTTTAGAAAAAAAGGATTTGCCTGAACCTGAAACTCCTATTACCCAAATTACTATCATTATAAATATTTTTTTCTATTAATGTGTTCAAAAAGTTTTTTTGCAACGAATTTGTTTCCTGAAACTGAAAGATGACCTGCATACTTATCATCAATAAAAAATTTAGAAAATTTTTTAATTTTTGACAAGTCATGAGTTAAATTTATTAAATCTTTATTGTTCAATTTAGAAAAAAAGTTTACTTGATGCTTTATATTTTTTTTGTAAATATTAATATCAATAATTGTAGGAGTTATAAGAAATATGATTTTTTTATTTTTTTTCTCTACATCTTTTTTTATCTCACCAATAAGTTTTGTAATAAGATTGGTGTACTTTTTATCTTTATACATCATATTTACATCGTACAAGTTTTTTTTTACAATCTCTTGTTGAGCTTTTAATTTGAAATTTTTACTTTCAACTTTTGCATATTTATTGAGAAAATCTAAACTTAACCAGAACAAAACTTTAGAGTATAACTTAAAATTTTTTAAAAATGTTAATGTAAAAGGAAATCTAAATATTCTTTTTGAAAAGCGAGTTTTATAAAAAATGTCATGTTTTTTAATCAATTCAATTTTTGATTTAATGTCTTTAATTTTAAAATGTTTTTCTAAAATATTTTTTTTAAGATATAGTTTGTTGTTTTTTAAAATAAAAATAGGTTTAAAACCATGAATATTTCCAAATTCCGAATAGTGGCGCCAATATGAATATAATCTTTCCATAGTGTGAGGTACAAAATTAAAAATGATTAATTTTGTTTTTGAGTCTAATTTAGCATATTTTAATTTTAGAAATGATTGGTCTAATCCGTAATTACCTACTCCATAATTTCTCACATTTGTTTTTAATTTTTTCCCGAGAAAATTTTGCCAGGTTTTATCATCATTAACATATCGACAAAAAGCAAAAGAGTCTCCAAAAACAGAAATTTTTGAATGTTTGTAATTGTTTGTGTCTTTCCTGTAACCTTTTAAAGTTATATTATAAAATGTTTTCCTATGATTAGCTACTTCTGATCCAGAAATTCCTTTTTCATACTCCCAGCCTAATTTTTTAGAAAATTTTTTATTTAGAAAATTCTTTAATTTCTTTTCATCATGTATTGGAAATTGGTCTTTCTCAGTAAGAAGCCATTGGAAATCTTTTTTAAAAAAATTGATTGTAAATATTAGAAAGATTTCAATTAAAAATATTAAAAATATTATTTTAGTTATCACTAATTTTTTATATCACAAAATTTTTTTCAGTGCATAAATCAAGCCAATTGAGCTATTAGTACTGGTCAGCTACACACGTTACCGTGCTTCCACATCC
>MDTG01004009.1_pt1 | contig 22822 bp, 9 predicted proteins | sample 811421 | NCBI WGS metagenome assembly MDTG01 (sample SAMN05326645, study PRJNA326480) | marine metagenome | isolation source: seawater | place: Pacific Ocean: South East | collected 2011
CTCCATAACTTGCTCAGGATTACTCACCATATCATTATAGTCTATAAAATGCATTTTGTCACGCATGTTCTGTTCAAGTCCCACCTTCACTGCATTCAGTGACTCATACACTATACCATCAGGACTTAAGAGATGCATACATCTATTATAATCATTAATCGGTTGATTTCTTTTTACCAAATATTCATCAACAAAATTGATTCTATCTTGTCCTTCTTGAAAAGGATTGCGATGAATCATTGAAAGAATAGATGTAAGAATCTCATCCACTCGACGAACGGGAACAAGAATCTTTGCCTGCTGCCCAATGTATCCCTCAATGTATGGCACTCTAGCCGTCCATGCACGATTCTTATCAAAGACAACAGGTTTTTCTATATCACTATAAAAATGATGAGGAATACTACCAATTATTTCTTTTACCTGATCTGGTTTTGGATATCCAGTATAGAGTTCATTGGTAGTGAAGTTTTCCTCCATCGCATACATTGCACCAAGTACAGGACTTGATGGACCAGAATAAAATCTTGGGTTTTGATTTAGAATAGACGAAAGCAAGGTACTCCCCGATCTGGGTAGTCCAGCCATAAAATAAAAAGTTTTCATGTATTATGATTTAAGAGAAATTATATTGTTTCTATACACTTCTTTCTCAATATTGCGTTCATCTAATAAAGACTTATACGTGAGATACATATCATCTTCAATCTTAATACCTTCATAATTACTTTCAAGGATATAAATTTCATTACAAACTCTAACAAACTCCAGTTTATTCCAAACTAAACCAAATTTTGTAGATATATCTGTATCCTGACAGAACCATTTTGATTCTATTTGATAATTAAGTCCATGTTCATCTATTGTTGGACCAATTGATTGAGAATCAAACTCAGAGTAACTAGTATCAGTTTGATTCTGCATCAAAAATAATAAATCTACTATTTTAAGATTGAAATATAAAAACTCCATTAAAATTTTCTCCAAAGTTCTTCGGCAAATTTTTCCCAGTCTTTTACTCTGGTTTCCCAACTATAGTATTTATTTGACATCTCAACTTGAAGGGTATTATCAAATTCACCTTTACGATATTCAGTGATAGTTCTCTTAAGTTCCCTGGCAAATCTTCCAATATGCTTTTGCCTATCAGGGATAAATCCATAATGTCTCGCAAATCCCAATCCAGTTTCAGGTAGTGCCGCAAGATTACTAGTTAGAACAGAACATCCGGCACACATAGCCTCGATTAAACAAATACAGGATGTTTCAAGGAAGTATGTTGGATATGCAAAAATATGAGTATTCATTAATTGCTCTCTAACTTTAGAGTTATTCGTTCGAGTATGTCTAACAACTCTCTTGTCTTCATTAGCAAGACTTAAGCAATATCTTAAGAATTCCTCTTCTTGTTCTCCAACATAAGAGTATTCATAAGTTTGAAGACCTTGCTTATATTGCTTTTTCCTTTCATCAGGATCCAATTCATGGAAGATATGCAGTTCAAAGTCTTCTTCGGGAATAAGTTTAATTGATTCTAGGAGAATATCGAGTCCACGAATAGGATTCGAATGATACATCAACTGAAGTTTACCATCTGGTTTTTTGTGTGGTTCAAATGGTTTAGTAGCATTTTTAAGAACAAAACATCTTTCTGCAGGAAGTTGATACTTCTGAACAAATCCCTCGTACTGCCAATCAGAAACGAATACAAATGCCTTAAAATGTTTACGAAATTGTTCGTCCAAAAGATCTTCCATGCCAGGTTCAAATGCATGAGAATGTAACCAAACAATGTTAGAACTATCGGGAGAAAGAATATTATCTCCAGGAATGACGCACCAGTGCCAATCGGCAAGATCAGGTGCCACAGGCAAAACATAATCTTGCCATGCTCTACCCATAAGTTCAGTACCACCAACTCCATCTGGATTAAGAACTGCCTCCAAAAGAGGTGGCATATTATTATGAAGATATTCTGGTTTAGTATCTACTTCAGCTTTAACTACATTCATTTCATATGACTCCTTTGGAAAAATTTCAGTTATTAATTCAAATAGTTTTGGTGTAAAGTTGTGAAAAGCATAAGGTAAAAACTTTTTATTCTCATGTTTTCTTTGTAGAAGATCATCCATATTCTTAATAGAGTCTTCAATATTTTTTGTATTATTAATCTCCTTTGTATTAAATTCTTGGTGAGAAAAAGAATTGAGTTTATCTTTTATTTTATCAACTCCACCAAAAAATGTAAAGTGCCATCCTGAACTTGGAATGTGGGGGAAGGATCTAGAATTATGTCTTAAGAAATCTGTGCCATGCTCTTTGGCATATCTGACATAAGAAAATACTGTTCCTGGCCAATCACTATTCTCATATGTGAAAAAATTATAATATAAATTATCAAACATGAGAGTAGAAGCACTATCCTCAAGAATCATTTTTTCACTATTAGATCTTAAATGATCGATAGCCAATGAGTTTGGTATCTCATCAACATCACTCAACATCAATAAATCTTTATCATCAAACTCAGATAAAGCAGAAAGAATATGAGATCTTTGTCCATTCTCTACCTTCCAAAATCCAGACTCGAAATTACATTCGGTAGTTTCTGAAAAATCATACCCAGAAACATCAGGTTCATATCGAACTGATATGATTTGAGATTTTAGTTCATCATCAAATTCATCTATAATTTGATCTAGGTAGTATGGTTTATTTTTTCCAGAAAAAGTAAGATTACATTCACTAATTACAAAAAAGTCAACTGAATACCTGAGGTATTGTAACCTCAGTTTTAGCATATCAAATTCATTATGAAACAAGAAAGAATCAATAATTTTCATTCCAAAACCTCCTTCAAGAATTCAGTCATTGGAAATTTTTTAAATATTTCTAATCCTTTCGATGCCTGCTCATCAAGTTCCTTTGGTTTTTTAAGAATTTTATAGGCAGTATCAACAAAACGATTATAAGTTGATGTAAATACTGTTCCTTCCATGTACTCAGGAAAATCTGTATCAGAATTGACTTCAGATAAAACGGGAACTCCATTCTGAATCAAGTGAGTAACTCTAACCATCTCAAAGATGCGATTATCATTGTTATGGAGATTGATAACCAGTTTTGCTCTCTTAATTAAATCATCTCTTTCATCACCATAAACACTCTGAACATGCTTGAAGTTGATATTTGGATTTCTTTCAAACTGCTCTAAAATCTTAACTCTTCTAGGAGAGGGTGACATATAAGCAAGAATATCGATATCTCGTTCTTCTGGTTTGTTTCTCTCAAAGTATGTAATTTCAGGAACATATCCAATTTTAAAGTGTTTGATATTCTCAACTCCAGCTTGCTTAAGAACCTCAGTATTCCTCATAGAATAATCCCAAACCTCAAGGTTGCGATATTTTCTACACCACCTTACACACTCAGGAGTATCTTTCATTTGTTCCAAAGAATAAATGATAGTATCCTTGGGAATGTCATGTCTGACAACATCAACAGGGCAATGATGCATTCCAAACACAATATTTCTTCTGTCTTTAGGAAAATCATTTACACTATTAGTCACATCATAGCCAAGATGATTGAGAGCAAAGTAAACTGCAGCTTCAATTTCATGAAAGACCTGAGCATGAACATAAAACCCATTGTCAGGTACAATTCTTACAAGATTAAATTTCATCGAATAAATTCCTCAAAGTTTTTGTTAATTTCATTAATCAAGTTAGCATCCTTAGATATTACACCAAGACCATTACAATGTTTAAAGTTTGTTTTTGGTAGATTTATTTCTTTGAAGAAGTCCTTAACACCAAATCCATCAACCATTGTATCATGCATAAGTATGACACCGTTTTCTTTCAGAAATGGTGTCCATTTCTCAAAGTCATTTTTGACTGCTTCATATGTATGTAGTCCATCAATATGAAGGATGTCAATAGGTTTTTCCCAAGTTTTTACAACATCATCAAAGTATCCCTTAATAAAAGTAATGTTGTCGAGTTCCAATTCATCCTTTTTCTTTAGAACAAAATCATAAGTTTCTTTGACACCTGCATGTTCATCTCCTTCAAAACTATCAATACCATATACATGCCCAATGCCGGGAAGTGCAAAACAGAAGGTAGAATATCCAAAATCAACTCCCAGATCAACAACGGTTTCTGGTTCCTGTATTCTGATCAACCAATCTGCAAACAATCGATGATCTCTCCAGGTAAACTCTCCTGCAGCACCAACTTCAGTGAGTGTATGAATCTTACTATATCTTCTATTCTCCTCATCACTCTTATATGATTCATCATACATCTCTCTGGGATAGTAGATGAAATATCTCTCAAGACCTTGATTATCATACTGATGATGACGACGATAATGGAAGCAATGCTGTTTGGGATTACCAGTGGCCATCCAAAGTTCAAAGCAATAACGATAGTTTTCTAACTCTCTCATCATCGCATCAACATCCATATATTCATTGATCTTGATGGGATGCTTTAACTTACGAATGTATTCATTTTTTGCCCACCAAAAGTTTCCAGCATAGTGTTGAACAACAAAATCAAGTTTGATATCATGTCTCTCCACCCAGTCAACACCACAACAATCATAACCTTCATCAAGTTTAGCAATACAATCTTCCCACTTTTCAATATTGTAATACTGCATATAGTGCCTCCAATCTTTGATTGCACCAGGGATGTGTGTGGTATATGAAATCATTCCCTTGTTATGGAAGTAGAAAACATATCCATCATCATTCTGACAATGCTCATATATTTTTTCTAGTGTTTGTCCTTCGTAAATGTTTGGTTGTTCACCAACATTTCTCATATCAATAATATTCACAAAAGGATACCGATCCTTAATGTAATCAGTAACCATAGAGTCATATGAATGCCCAGTCTTTGAATTATAAAGACCTAATGGCATTGTGATACACATATTAATCGTTGCCTTATCGGCAAGACCAACTTTTTTCAACAAAGACATCTGTTCATCAACCCACCAGATCCACATGTTCTGTGTATCTGCCATAAAGAGATGATAAAAAACCGTGATAGATTTATTAACTTTTTTTTCGTTTGAATAATTTAACATACAATGTTCCTCTTTACATGCCCAACAATCATTTTAGGATCAATAAAAACTTTATGTCCTGCCTCTGCAACTCTATCACAGAAAAATAAATCTTCGCCAACAGGAATGTGATATTCTATACCATCAATTTCCTGAATCATACTACCAAGTTTAAACCATGGTCTCTTAAGTGATTCAAATACTCCCGATTTAATACAACAAAATCCAAGTCCAACACCATAAACTTCAATCATTTTATCATCTTTCTGAAGTTCTGCAATTTCTTCTCTACTCAAAGGTCTATGTTCATTTTTATTTCTATGCACCATTGCATAAGAACCTGTTGACTCAAAATAAATTGCAGAAATAAAATCCTTATCAGATTGAAGAAAGTTGATAAACTGATCGGGATTCCAAACAATATCACTATCAATCATAAAAATTTTATCATAAGTATATTCGCCTTTACCAGGATGAGGATTGAATACTTGCAAATCGGTGGATCCAGTTATCGTAGCTTCTCTAGCATTTGATACAATAGGAGAGCTTTCATTCTGATAGATCCAAGAAATATTATTTTTATTCAATAAAAAAACAGTTGCCATCAAACATTTCACATACTCCGAACACATTTGATTTCCAGGAGTTGTAATAATAACATTAAAGTGCGGTTTTTCTGGGACCGCATTATTAGAATAATTTAACATAATCTCAAAGTGCTACCATTTTCTGATGTCCAACACGGATTTTTGGATTTACCCAAATATCAAATCCATACTTTTTAAAGTCTTCGCACATAGAAATATCTTCCGATTGAACATCCTCTAAAATAGTTCCGTCAGGTTTCTTTAATTGAACAACCCTAGGAACAAACCAAGGATATGGAACTTTTTCATAAACTCCTTTCTTAACTAAGACCCAACCAAATCCACAATAGTCTGCAATAAATGGTTCTGTTCTTCGCGACATATCTTCAATAGTTTCACATCTGTTTGAACCTTTTTCATACAATTCTTTTTTATTGGCATTAACTACCACCGTAGATTGATTAGTAGCACCCAATCCATCTCCTGCAGACTGAACATACCATCCAGCAGCAACATCCTTATCCATTTTAATTAATTCAATAAGATCTTCCGTCTTAAATACAATATCACTATCAATCCACATAATATAATCATAAGGAACTTTTCCTCTAAAAGGAGTCAACATAGTTCCGGCATAATTATCTGCATCCAAACAATCAGTTCTGGCATGGTTAACCATTGAACTATATTTTTGAGATATGAAAAAATTCATTCCCATTCTTTGAAGATCAAAACAAAGTTTAATCATTTGTGTCATAAAAGTTCCGGAATACATCAATCCCGGAAGACAAAAAGCTATAGTTTTTCCTTGCAGATCATTCTTTGACCTATTCGTATAATTCAGAGCCATGTAATAAAGTCATTTGGATTTATTATATCATATCTATACAGGTTTTACCACCATGTAACTTGAATGTATCCTGGTCCCCCCAATCCACCAATACCACTGAATTTTGAAGTAGTTCCTCCTCCACCACCAGAGCATCCAGGTCCAGCATGTCCACCATTACCAACAATGAACACTTCATCTCCACCTGGTTCATAAAATGCCCTGGCACGATTAATCACACCATCTGGACTTTCTCCATTATAATTTGCATAATACCAATCTCCATTTCTAGTACCGACTGAACCCATTCCATAAACTGTTGAACCTCCAGCACTATTAAGAGTTATTTTGTCCGATGGTGACCAATGAACAGTATCAGTAGAATAGATAAGAGTGGAAGAATTATTGCTTGAAGTCATGTATACGGTTGATCCTCGATATGTTCCATATTTGACTGCATTATCCGTATTAAATCTAACCTGATTACCCATCGTTCTCAATGTCCAATGAATACTGTCTGTGGATACATTGTAACTTCCATATCCTTGACCATCAGAAGCATGGAAAAGTCCACCAGCAAAACCAAGTCCATAAGTATAATATCCGTATTTTGTAGATACAGTTCTCCGACCCCAATGAATCGTATCGGTAGATGACACTGCAGCCTCAGCAAATCCATCGCCTAATCCTATTATGTAACCATTACCAACAGCCCATCTATCCAGGTAAGCAGAAGAACCGGTTCCGGTTGTTCTATATGTCCATATGGTACCATCTGTTGATCCTATAGTATTATAACTAAATTGTGCAATATAATTACCATTATGGTAAGCTATACCTTGAGCATCGTTTGTTTGTGGGGAAGTTCTATGCGTCCAGTGAATTGTATCTGTTGATGTAATAATTCCATCGTTACCTTCACTCTGTATCACATATGTTCCACTACCATTAGTAGCCATAAATCCGTGAGTTCCGTCGGGAGCTCCAACTGTTCTTAATACCCAATGAATAACATCAGTAGATACCGCAAATTTTCCTGGTGAACCATCAAATCCAGAATAAACCCAGAAGTTATAGTGCGAATCATATTCAAATCTAGCATATCTTATGCTGCTTCCGAATACATTACTATCAGGAAATCCCTCAGATTTCCCCAATCTTGTCCAGAAATTAGGTGATTGTTCAAAGGCTCCTCCACCTCCACCACCCATTCCAAATCTACCTCCACTAAAATCAGTACTAGTTCCATCAGATCCATTAATCGATGAGGTAGCTGCAGTCACATTAATAGTACCTTTCATACTACTATGATATTGACAATTATAATAGTAAGTTCCTGCAGATAATCCTGAGGTATTAAAAATTACTTTACTATTGGTGCCTTGACCACCATTTCCTTTGACAACATAGTCTGGAAGACTGTTAAGAAATCCAGTAGATTGAACTTTTTTAATTAAAAATGGATGACCAATAGCATTAACAGTAAATACAAGGATATTTCCAGATTTTACTGTGATTGTTGGATTATTTGCACTATTATGAGTTGTTGTTTGATCAGTTCCACTGATTACATAATTACCAGAACCATTATTAGTAACTGAGAGATTAAAGATTGTTGAAGAACCTACTCCACCAGAAACAGTTTGTGTTGTTCCATAATATTTTTTAGAAAGAGAACCACCATTACCAATTTTGGATGCTCCACTACCACCAGTAGAAATGAAGAAATCACCATGTTCCGATTTTGAGTACTGCGTATTTGGCTGCAGTGCGTCATACTGCATTACTGATCCAGGATTACCATCATTTACACCACTCACGCCAGATACAAAATATCCCGCATTGTATGATGATTCAACTCCATAATCATAATACTTACTAACACCATATTCATTGTTGTTGATTCGACCATAAGCTATACTGCTTGTGCCCGCAGAACCATAAAGATACCAGCTGGTATCAACTTGACTGTTAGGTCCGCTGACAGTAGATCCAGCCCACAAAATTGTTTTCAAATTATCAGAATAACTAATATCATACAAATAATTTGCATGATTATCTCCAAAATTCTCATGTGCCCAATGTATTGCATCGGTACTAGACACAACAGTATAATATCTATTAGAATAACCAGGATAATCACTCATAGAAAAATGAAATTTTCCATCAAAATACTCTGAGGAATCATAATTAGTCACAGATCCACTATTACTATCATCTCTTCCATCTCTCGAAAAACCAAGTTTTGATGTCCAATCTATATAAGTCCATATGATACCATCTGTAGATTTTTGAGTATCACCATAAGTACCAGCAATTACAAATAGACCATTATTATTACTAAGAGCTGCTCTATAATATGTGCTAGTACTATAAGAAGATGCAACTGTTCTCATAGTCCAATGAATATCGTCTGTTGATGATGCTACCTTTCGACTACCTCCAACAAGTATACTAATTCCCGTACTGCTATCATATGCACCACTATAGATTTGAAAATTCTGATCGCCTACCGTTCTTTGACTCCAAATAATAGCATCAGTAGAAGCTGCATATCTATTAGTTCCATAAAATATTCTCCACATATTATTCCAATCTTTTATTTCAAATACACCCGTTGCCGCTGGAAGGGTTCTTTTAGTCCAACGAATCGTGTCAGTAGATGATGCAATATTACCAGTGGTATTACCAATAAGAAACTTAGAATCGTAATTATGTGCCGCATAGATACTACCAGTAATTGAACATGTTCTTTTAGCCCAATCAGTTATACTACCAATACTACTTTGTAAACCTCCACCACTATGTGCAAGCAGGTAAGTTTCAACAAAACTAGAATTTAGTCCAAGTGCACTTGCATATGGTTGGGACAATTGAGTCTGCTGATAAGAAGAATGACCAACATCAATCCAGCTATCAGAATATGCATATTTCATTGCTGCATAATAAGCACCTCCAGTTTCATAATTAACATCTCCAATTGAATAGGATAAATAAGGTCTATCATAAGATGGATCTAATTTATAAATGCCTTTATATAAAGGACTTGAGTTATTGGACTGACCAGAAGTACTGTTAGGGTTTCCTCGGTTTCCACCCTTCGAACCAGAAGTCCATTCGATAAGCACAGTGCCTGTACCCTTAGGAAAATATAATTTATTCGAGTATCCAGCATTAAGACGATCTGGTCTTAGCAGAACTGTGCCTTTAGGTGATTCTAAAGATGTTTCAGAAGCATATGTTTTTGTTTCTATTTCAGAAACATAATATAAAGTACCATCTTGTGGTCTTATAAATCCACCACCCGGTTTATTAAATAGTGAATATGCATTACTAGCATATTCACTATTTGTAGAAAAAACAACTTCTCCAATCCAATTTATCGCATCAGTGGTGCTATACACTTTGTTATTTGAATTAGTATTAGATTTATGTTTAGTAGTATAATATTTTTTTGTCTTAAAGTCGTTATCATAAATTAATGGTGTAAGAGAAATTTGACCATCAACATTATTATATGCAGTCCAATGAATTGCATCCGTGGATAATCCATAATGGTCATAACCAAGAGCACAATATTTACCAATCAAATCCAGATACTGTATGAAGAATAATCCACTCCCTACTGGAGCAGTACCAAAAGTTCTAAGTTTCCAATGAATAGCATCAGTAGATGCCTGAATCATATAATTATCGCTATTACCACCAACACCCATGAAATATCCATCTCTATACAAACCATCTCTAAAATAATATTGTGATGCACTACCACCAACTTTAGTTCTAAGAGTCCAATGAATCGTATCAGTGGTTGTCAACGTATCTGCATATGTTATTTGACAATAAACATTTGCTCCAACCGTTCCGGAGTATCCATATAAAACATTAGTATTTCCAGTACTAGTACCATTGGTATTGGTATTTTGTCTAGGGGAAGTCCTTGCAATCCAAGTTACTGTATCAGTAGAAACCCAATTATTGTAACTATTTCCTGTGGCAAAATAAATGCCATTTGCATAATTGAGTCCCTGTATTGCATAGTAAGTGCCTGCTGTGGGAATTGGAATAGTTCTCAATGCCCAATGAACAGCATCAGTCGAAGCACATACATAGTTAGGTTTATTACTTGTCCAATATCCTGAGGATAATAAAATATCATCCTTTTCACTGTATATAAATCCATACACACCAGTATATTGTGGAAGGTAATCAGAAGCTGGAGGAACTATATTCATAGTTCTCTGTACCCAGGTAGAAAAACTTTTTTTCTCTGCTTTTAGATATGATTTTGTTACTCCACCTGGATCAGGAGAAGAATTGTCAAGATATCTTTTTGATGGTACAGAATCATTTCCATCAACATCTCTAATTCCAGTAAGTTTATCGCTACCTAAAGTTGCCATTTAACCACTATACCTTTTCTTATCATTATTTATCAGTACCAAGTTATTTTAACGTATCCATCACCACCATTGCCACCAGAGGAAGTATTAGATCCATTCTCGGAACAAGCACCTCCACCACCCCCACCACCTCGAAATCCATCTCCACCAGCAGTTGCAACAGTAGGCAAAACTAAATAACTGAAGAAACCAGATGACCCAGCAATACCATATTCACCATTTGAGTTCCTTACAATACCACGAGTTCCATTACCATTACTTGTTCTCATTTTCCAATGAATAACATCTGTAGATGTAACAACTCTTCCTGCTGCTTCCTCGGAGGTTACAGTAAAGATACCATCAGCAAAAATACATCTTCCTGGTAGGTTTTGAGCTCCTATACCAAGAGTTCTAAGAGTCCAATGAATAGTATCAGTTGAAGAAGCACCAAAATCTGCAGCATTATAAGAAGAGTAGCTGCGACGACCCGAAATAAAATATAAACCCAGTTCACTTGAATAAGCTGCTCCTTCAAGTCTGCCTCCGGAGTCTATACTAACAGTTCTTAAAGACCAATGAATAGTGTCTGTTGAGCTAGCAGCTTGACCATTATTACAACTAAGAATATAGTTTCCAGAACCATAAGCAATCTGATTAATCTCATCCGTTGAACCCGTAGTTCTTAAAGACCAATGAATAGCATCAGTGGATACTGCCATATTACTCTGTTGTCCGGCAGCAAAAAATAAATTATTTAAATATCCCGCGAAATTAAAATTAGAAGACTGACCCAATCCAGTTGTTCTTGCCGTAAAATGAATCGCATCAGTCGTAGATCTCAATTGTCCATTCTCCTGCCCCAGTATAGCTAGATCAGATCCATTATATGCAAATGATATGTTAGAAATTCCAGTACCTGAACCAGTTGTTCTAGCCCTCCAATGAATGCTATCTGTAGATGTCCTATAAGTATTGTTACTCCTAAAAACTGTCCAAAGTCCAAAAGCATACCCAACACCACTATAAGGTAGAGTAAGACCAGTGGTTCTAGCTATCCAAGCAGGATAATTGTTACTATCTGGAAGAACACTACCACCACCACCTCCAGCACCAAAAGCAAAACCAGGAGTCTTTGGTCCATCTTGTCCACCAGTAGCAAATGTAGTTATTCCCAAATAATTTATTTGTCCACCACTATCTCCAACACCATTATTAGACTGAACACCTCTTCCACCACCAGTAGACTGATTAGGTTTTGATTGATTAGTCGATGATTCACTTCCTCTACAAAACGCATATGCATCATTTGCATTTTCTGATGTAGATCCACTATCTACGGCTACTAACATCGATGCCGACTCAGGACCAGTCCAGGAAATTGTAGTTCCGGCTCCAGGTTGAGTGGTTACGGTATTAACAGGAGCACCAACTCCCCCAGATCCAACTTGTATGGTTAGTTCACTAGAAGCCACCAATGATTTTGGTATATACCAAGAAGCATAATTTCCACCAGAACCACCATCACCAGGACCTAGAGTTTTGGCTTCTTCCAAAGAATAAGCGTTGGCATACCAGGACCATCTGCCTCCACCATAACCACAAGCATAAAAATCTTGGCTGTTTAGAGCACTATCATTTCCAGTTCTTCTAGTCCAATGAATCGTATCGGTAGATGTTGATCTATATCCAGCATTACCACACAAAATCCATATACCAGTACCATTTGTTTGACTGTCGTAGATATAACTAGTATTACCAGCAGTTCTAAAGAACCAGTGAATTGCATCTGTAGATACTCTTAAATCATTTCCATATGGACTTAACCACAAAGATCTTGATGGATCATAATTAAGTCCCTTATAATTATTGGAGGATCCCCAGGACGCACCACCCGGAGTCGTTCTCCTTTTCCAAGCAATACCATCTGTAGAGGTTGATATCCATCCAGATCTAGTAGCTAACACATACGTTCCATTTTCATACTGTATATTCGTATAATATCCAAGATTAGGTCCTGTTCTCATGACCCAATGAATTGCATCAGTTGAAGCATTCATACGATCAGAACTGCTGTCACCACCAACTATAATATAATAAGTACCATCCCACAAAACATCGGTAACTTTTCCACTATAAGAACCGATACCATTAACTGTTCTCATTGTCCAACTTATGGTATCAGTCGATGTACTAAGTCTCTCATATCTACCACCAAACCATAAATTATTTGCATATGCGACCCATGGTCTACTACTAGTATTTAATGTTCTTATAGTCCATACTATCAAATCAGTAGAAAAACTAACCCTATCAGATGAATCTCCAGCTATTGCATGAAGTCCATTACCAGAAGCATCAAAACCAAAAGCATATGGACCATATAGATAATATGAACCAGGAAGAGTTCTTCGTCTCCATTCTGTTGGTTCAGATTGTCCATCAAGAGATCCCGCACCACCTTCACCACCACTCATAGCCTCTACATAAAACAATGCAGAAATATCTGGTATATCAAATGTATAAGTTCCTGGAGTCGTGTATTCAATAGAACTTGATATTTCTCTCCAAACCAAATTAGTTCCATCTACAGAAACTAAAACCTTACCATCCTCACCCTCTGAACTAGGAATTACTGGAACATTAGAATCAATATAAGTTTTATTAACCCCAGAAAGATTATCAAATATAGTTGTTGTTATGCCAGTGATTGAATTTGAATTTAAAGATGCCATTTTACCTTCCTATATCATATTGATATGAACCCTACCATCACCACCATCACCACCATGAGCGGATAATCCCGACTTTGATAAAACTGATGCTCCTCCACCACCTGCACCTGGTCCACCACTTCCACCACTTCCCATAAAAATACTCATAACACTACCTTTAATCATGTGAGATTGATTGCCATAATACACAACAACTGTATTTTCAGGTGAAAAACAATGATATGGTGAATATTGCGATGAAGGTTGAACATCTGATGATCTAGTTTTATTCAAAGTGAACAAGTCCTCAAGAGGTCCACTAGCATCAAATTCATATACATAACCATAATAATCATTCACAATGTATTTATTGAGTACAGGACTATATGAAATTGCCTTAACATAGTGCATATTTGATTGGCTTCTACTAAACCATCTAATACCATCAGTAGACCATGTTAGATTTGCATAATTACCATAAACAAATATATTTTCACCATCTTTTGGTTCAGCATATATAATGGTTCGGCCTTGATAGCTATTGCTCAGTGGAGCAGTTCTTGCCTTCCAATGTATTGTATCTGTCGAAGTATATGGAGATCCGCCGTTGCTGTTAGTTGCGACCCATCTACCATTTCCATACGTCAAATCACAGATAGCAGCAGGCTGACCAATAGTTCTTAACTTCCAGTGAATAGAATCTGTAGATGCACTTAAAACACTAGTGCTATTATATGTTTGAATCCAAGTATTATTAGCATATTTAATAGTATTGCTGTATATGCCACTGTTGCCAATAGTTCTAAGTTTCCAATGAATTGTATCAGTGGATGATGCAAGAGTATGGCAGCCAGGAGGACTAACGGTGGTATCATAATTATTATTACTCAAGAGAACTTGTGTACCATCACTATCGACAGGTTTAGCGTGCTCCCCGCGCGTGGTCCATCTTGTATTTGAATTTCCTGGAAGGGGATAAGTTCTCAGAGTCCAATGAATAGTGTCGGTAGATACTTGAAGTATATTGTTACCCTCAGTAGCTTGTCCACTATTAGGATTAGTAGCAAGAATATAAAGATTTAAATAATCAATATATCTTCCGCTGATGGACTTACCATATCCAGAGTTTCCATCACTGTTACGGTTATAAAAAGTTCTACGTGAAAATGCTCCTAACGTTTGAGTCGATGCAGCACTTCCACCAGTACCCCCCGTTCCAAATACCTTATTTTGTGGTGTCCCTCCATTATTCCCATCTCCTGGAAATGATGTATTTGGAGAGAGTCCTGAGAAACTCTGTCGAGAATACACTAATCCTTGAGCGGAACCTCCTTTACCAAATTGAGGATATGATGCAGCTCCTCCTCCTCCACCTCCAGAAGGGGATTGATATGCAATACCAGTAGCAGCAGATGCATTACCCGATGAACCATTTGCTCCTTGACCAAACGCATCGTTATCTAGACCAGTTGCCTGACTTGCAGCTTCAGGTATATAAGTATAACCAAGTGGAATACTAGAAGCTTCTATTCTAGATGCACCAGTATTTTTAGTTGCACTCTTTCCACCAGGAACAGTAATACTATAAGTTTGTTGTGCATTTAAAGCAGAAACTTCGTTACCGTTACAAGTCAATAAGACTGTATTACCGGTAAATTGTAAGTCAAGTTCTGGTAAATCAAATAGTGTTTCCGGGTAGAGCGCTTTGCCTTTGATTATACGGAGGTTGGAGATATAACCATTAAGATCATAACTACCACCAGCAAAAGCACCGATGTAAATTCCTTCAGATCCTTGAGGACTTAAGTAATCATTACTATCCGAATATGTTGATCCAACCTGAGATCGATTTATAAACATCTTTGTTGATGTGCCAGACCTACAAAGTGCTATATGGTTCCATATATTTGTTGAACTGACAGTATAACTTATTCTGTCAGTACCAGACACATTATATCTTAATGATCCACCTTGGTAGTATATGACGGGTCTAGCACCTTTATTGCCTGAAGCGTTTCTCCAATCAAGATATACAGCTTGATTAGTATTATTACTATAAAGGTAAAATTCGATTGTAAAGTCCCCAGTACCAAAAGTAAAATCGTTACCAGTTTCGACAACAGTTAAGTTATCCCCATTACCGTCAAAAGAATAACTACTACTTGCACCTGTTGGTTTCGTTGTAGTATTAACAGAAACATTTCCATTTATAGTAAAATCCGCAAGACCTTTACCCTTCCATGAAATAGTCGTATCTTCTCCATCTTGAGCGGATACATCAAGAATAGCAATTTCATTGTTATTACTATTATCACTATTGGTTACCATGAATTTTTCATCACCATAACCAATATATCTTGGTTCAGCTGCATTGAAGTTATGTGTTCTTTTAGTCCAATGAATCGAATCTGTGGATGTTGCAATTCCATCTTTACTACCTATTACGTGCTGATTATATCCTGTACTATATGAATAAATTATATTACTATTAGAAAATGGAACTGTTCTTTTACCCCAATGAATGGCATCTGTAGATGCGAAGAGACCATTGCCCTCTCCAACAACATAAAAACTCAGAGTTCCATAATTATAATTAACTTTTTTAGTATTGAGAGAACCGAATCCAATAGTTCTTTTAGTCCAATGTATGGTATCCGTAGAAGAACTAAGTCCATTACTTTTTCCCGTATTCGAAATATAAGTTCCTACAACGTATGTACTTCCATCATAGGCAAAACCAGTTTGTGTCGATAGTGTTGCACCTAAAGTTCTTCTCTTCCAATGTATGGAATCTGTTGATGTTACTAATCCATTTGTAGAACCTCTACCTCCAACCAACCAAGTTCCTTTTCCATCATAGAACATTTCTCTGTTGTCATCAAGACTTGTGGTTCGTAAAGTCCAAACAATAGAATCTGTTGATGTACAAAGAAAATAATTATCACCACTGGTCATTAGTAGCAAATCTCCGTATGCCACACCCCATGCCTGAGTCGATGCAGGAAGTGGTGGAAGAGTTCTTGCTGACCAATGTATACTATCCGTAGAAGCAGAGATTTTCGAACCAACTACCCAATATCCGCCATATTGAACTGCCGGATATCCATTTTGCTCAAGACGGTTAGTCGATATACCCATCGTTCTTAAAGTCCATTGCTGAGAATGAACTTTTCCACCTCCACGACCACCAGCAGCTACAGTAACATCTAAAGTACTAAGTTTAGATATATTATTTCCATTTATTTCGTATTTTAAAGCAGCACCTCCACCTCCACCTCCACCAGAAATACCATAATTTTTTAGAGGAGATTCTCTAATCATTACATAATATTGTCCAGTAATCAATACTTTTTCAGTATCATCAGTCGCAATATCATAATTTGGTTCACTTCCATTTTCTTCCGGACGAGTCTTACTATAAGTCCAATGAATCGTGTCTGTAGAAACAACAGTACTAACATAAGTTCCACATGCAATTACTGTTTGTATAGAAGGAATATACTCAGAAGCCCGAAAATCATAGTTGATCTGCCGATTACCGAAATCACTAGTTCTAGCTACCCAAGTAATAGAATCAGTACTAGCCCAAATTCCATGATTATTTTGATAATGAGCACTCTCTTTAAACACTAAATATATTCCTTCTCCAGGATGATATGTCGCACTCATATTATTAGAACTATTACCTATAGTTCTTTTAGTCCAATGAATTGTATCTGTAGAAACTCCATAATTATTACTCTGACCACACACGTGCCAAGCATTATTCAAGTAACCAATCCATTCATAATCTGATGTAGATGGACCAGTCCTTGCAATCCAGTTAATTGTATCAGTAGATACAATAATTCTCCCACTATCTCCAGATATACAATAATTACCGTCAGCACCATAGTTTACGGTATTGTACTGAACACTAAAGTTCGCTGTTCTACTTTGCCAATGAATAGCATCAGTAGAAGCAATTACACTATAATTATATCCGACAAGTAAAAATTGATTATTAGCATAGATTCCATCCCACCAGTAGGATGAATTGCTACTATTTCCATGTGTTCTGGTGGTCCAAGAAATTGCATCCGTGGAAGTTTCTATCCTGGCAGATTGTCCAGTATTAATCCATTTATTTCCGGAAGATGAATTTCCATAAGTTATAGAACCATAGTAATAATGACTGTAACTACTAAATGATCCTGTTCTTTGAGTCCAACTAGTCAATTTTGGAACCTTAGAACCATCTACTTCACCTGCTCCTCCTCCACCACCACCTCCACTGGCGGATATTAAAATTTTATTAACTTTATCAGGAATAGTATTGTTGGTCGTTTGTCCAGTTTCAAATTCTAGTCTTTCAGATAAATATTCCCACCTAGAATTAGATCCCTGACTTATTAAATTTTTTCTTTCATCACTCTCAGTAGTTGCAGTAACGCTTCCTATATGATTATCAGCATATTGCTTGGAAGCAATATCAGTATTATTGGAAGGTGTGGTTATACCATTAACGTAATTAGGTCCTATTGTTGCCATATTATCAACCTCCTATTCTAGATTCAAGATCTGCTATCTTTTGACTTTGTTCTTCTATTTTTATATTTTGTTCTTTGACTGCTTCAATTAAAAGTGCAACCATATTTGCATATGCAACCGACTTAGTATCCGTTCCATAAACAACCTCCGGTACAACTTCTTCAACCTCTTGTGCAATCACACCTATCTGATGATCTCCATTATCTATACGATCAAACTCAACCCCTCGTAGAGACAATACTTTACTTAGAGGATCATCAATTGTTCTAATATTTTGCTTTAGTTTTTCGTCAGAAGTAGAGGTTAATAATACTGCCTGAAGCTCTCCGGATGATGGGTTAAATGTAAGTTTAGTTGATGATACATTAATACCTGTAACAGTTCCACTCGTGGCCTCATCAAATAATAAATATCTAGTTGAGTTTGTAGAGGTATCATTCGTTATTGTAAGTCCAGCAGAAATACCAGTCAAGCAAGAACCATCACCACAGAATTTAGTTGCACTAACGATTCCAGTGGCAGATGAAATGGTTGCAATACCAGCAAGAGTTACATTAAACGAACTATCACCAGTAATCCAACGATCATCTTCAACACCTATTGCTAACTGAGTGCATCCGGTAGTATTTGGTAGTACAACCTCTTTACCAATGATAATATTACATCTACCAGCAGTTTGAGTATAACCAGATTTATCTCCTAAGAAAACATTATAACTTGTATCATTTACGGTCGCACATCCAGAATAACGACCCAAGAAGATATTATAATGTGAAGCATTAATAGATTTACCTGCTTGGGTTCCAAGAATAATATTATCCTGTCCTATAGTAATACTACAACCCGTGAGATAACCAAGAAAGACATTATTTTTTGCAGCATTACCTGTTCCTTTACCTACATTCTCACCAATATAAACATTACGGCAACCTGTGCAATTAAGCAAACCAGCACCACATCCTAGATAAACATTATGATTACCACTTGTAATTTTGCATCCACTACTTTGTCCTAAAGCAATATTATTACTTCCAGTTACTTGACCTTGACCGGCAGAAAGTCTACCAATAAAAATATTATTAGTTGACCCTGAAGTTGCATTTGCACCAGCTCTGTATCCACCCATAAAGTTATGAGTATTATCAGTAAGAGACTCTCCTACTTGCGAACCTAAGAGAATATTGCAACCACCAGTAGTGATAGCTTTTCCAGTATCTTTACCAAAGAGCACATTATAAGCACCACTAGTTATTGCCGTACCAGTATTTCGTCCGGCTGCAATATTATTACCACCAGTGTTATTGGAAACAGTAGAACTACCTCTACCAGCTCTATATCCAAAGTAAATATTGTATGAACCATCAGAACATTGACCGGTCTCATTTCCGATCATAACGTTGCTTGAGCAATCCGTTGTCTCTTGACCTGCCCCTTTACCTAAGAAAACATTATTAGACCCAGTTGTTAATCTATTACCCGCCGTATTACCAAGAAAAACATTACATGCACCAGTTGTTGTCCCACATCCAGAATAATATCCCATGAAGATATTATGATCACCACAGTTACATGCTCCACCTCCAGCTCTAAATCCCATCGCAATATTATAAACGGCATCCTTCGATTTACGTCCCGAATATTGACCAATAAAAATATTTCTACAAGAAGATCCAGTAGTGCATTGACCACTTTCAGTGCCAAAGAAAATATTATTATCTCCCGTAGTCGTAGCATTCGATCCTGCAGCTGCACCTATCATAATATTTTGACAGTTGGTGCTGGCAGAAGTAGAAGACGAACCTGCTGTATATCCTATGAAAATACCACTTTGGGCACATGATGCACCAGCACTTGCAGCATATCCTCCTATAAAGACACTATTACTAGCAGATATAATATTTGCTCCGGCACATCTACCCAATGCGACATTTTGGTTACCAGTTACAGAACCACCACCTTTACCAGAACATCTTCCTAAAAAGACATTATCAGAAGCACTAGTAATACATTCACCAGCACTGTGACCAAACACAACATTGTTATTTCCACTGGTTAAAGAACAACCTGCCTGGTAACCAGAAATAACGTTATCATATCCAGTATTATTACTAACTGTAGAACTACCTTTACCAGTTCTATATCCAAAGAAAATATTACATGAACCATCATTACATCTACCAGCACTAGCACCAACAAAAATATTTCGAACGCAACATGTTGTATTTTGTCCGGCATATTGTCCTAAGAAAACATTATTACACCCAGTTACAAGACATTGACCGGCAGCTTCTCCAATTGCAACATTTTGTCCACCAGTGTTATCAGCAACTGTAGAACTACCTCTACCGGCTAATGTACCCAGGAAGATATTATAGCTACCATCGTTACATCTACCAGAAGCAGAACCAATAAAAATATTATCACGACAATTTGTTGCACAACATCCAGCATAACAACCAAGGAAGACATTATTAAGACCCCCTTGTAAGGCAGAAGCAGCACGATATCCAAGTGCAACGTTGAAACAAGTATTAGAATTTGTGTTTGCACCAACATTAGTACCGGCATATAAGTTATATTGGTCGTCTGGTTCAAATCCAGGAAGGCCAGTTAATCCAGCACCACATCCAATAAAGCAAGTGGCACAAAAGACTCCATTAGAAGCCATTGCCTTAATTGCTGTTCCATTACCCAAACATACATTATAATCACAATCACCTCTTATCCAACGGCTTGTATCATTACCAATTGCTAACTGATTATTACCTGATGCAGATGGAAGTTCTACATCACAACCTATAGCAATATTACAACAACCAGATGTATTTGTGTTTCCTGCTTTTCTTCCTAAGAAAATATTATAATCTCCAGATGTATTCTGACCACCCGCATAATATCCACCAAAGAAATTAGCAGTACCACAGTTCTTATATCCTGCTGCCCTTCCAAGAAGAACATTGGAACCTCCAGTGGAGTTTCCGAATCGATTAGCATCTTTTCCTATAATTACATTCTCACACCCAGTTAAACTTCTGGCAGCAGCATGACCCAGTACAACATTACAATTTCCGAGTGAAGTAGTAGAACAGACAGCAAGAGTACCTATTATAACATTAGCAGTACCACCGGTGGTCGCAACGGCAGCACTATTTCCTAAGAATACATTATCACACCCAGTTTCAAGAGCAGTTCCAGCATCCGATCCTATGAGTACATTATTATCTCCACCATTGATGGATGCACCAGAATTACATCCTAATACAACATTAGCAATGCCTGCCTCAACATTACGTCCTGCATAATTTCCAATGAAAACATTATAATTTTCGGTGGATTTATATCCACCACAGAATCCCATAGAGATATTAAAAGAACCAGTCGCACACTTTCTGGCTCTCATTCCTATTGAAATATTATCTCTCTGGTCAGTAGCACACCTACCAGCCTCATATCCTATGGCAATATTACAACAACCAGTATTAACACTATATCCTGCAAGGTATCCCAAGAATACGTTCGCACCACCACTGGTCAATGCGAAACCAGCATTTGTACCAGACGCAACATTATTACTACCAGTTACGGGTTCCGCTCCACCAGCAGTTGTTCCAAAGAAGACATTATCGTTACCACTACATATATTTCTTCCTGCACCCTGCCCTATAAGAACATTTCTCAATCCTGTGCCACCACCTCCACTAGGTCCACATCCAGCATGTTGTCCGATTGCAACATTACAACCACCACAAGAATATCTACCAGTAAGATATCCAATATAAACATTGCGATTAGTATTACCAGCATCATTAGCATGTGAACCGGCATACGCACCAAGGTACACATTTTCAATGCCACAGGCACTATTACAACCCGTAGCATATCCAAGGAAAACGTTTCTAGCTCCAGTTACTATGGCTGTACCGGCACTTTTTCCTATACTAATATTACATCCACCAGTATTATCAGCAACTGTGGAACTACCTTTACCGGCATCCTCACCAAATGCAATATTATAACTACCATCACTACATCTACCAGCATATCTTCCTATAAAGATATTTTTAACACAATCTGTTGCTAGTTCTCCTGCTTTCAGTCCTAAGAATATATTACAACCTCCACTTGACGAACAATATCCTGCAGAAGAACCGAGGAAAATATTACTAGCACCAGAGGTATTACAAAATCCTGCATAATGTCCCTGAAAAATATTATTTGATCCGTTTGAAGAGGTGCATTTACCTGCAGACATTCCAAGGTAAATATTATTTTGTCCAGTTGTTGTAGAACAACGACCGGCACAATCACCGATCATAAGATTCCAACTTGCTCCAGTTATACCAGAACCAGCAAAGGCACCAATAAACGTATTACAACATCCACTGGTTACGTTTTCTCCTGCTCCTAACCCCAAGAATATATTGTAATCACCAGAAGTTAGATCTAGTCCAGAACACTTACCGATAGCAATATTATCATGACCTGTATTATCAGCAGGTGTAGAACTGCCTTGACCAGCAAGAACTCCTAAGAAAATGTTACAATTACCAGTACTAATATTATTTCCGGCACATACTCCCAAGAAAACATTGTCAAGACCAGTGGTGTTACATTTTCCTGCATTTATTCCAAAGAAAATATTATAATTACCAGATGTAAGACCGAATCCGGAATTCTGTCCCATTGCAATATTATTAC
>MDTG01390951.1_pt1 | contig 22819 bp, 17 predicted proteins | sample 811421 | NCBI WGS metagenome assembly MDTG01 (sample SAMN05326645, study PRJNA326480) | marine metagenome | isolation source: seawater | place: Pacific Ocean: South East | collected 2011
ATTACTCATATTTCCGCCTTTATATTTTTTTAATTTAAATATAAATATAATATATCAAAGAATCACAAATGAAGTATAGAAACGAATTTGATAGTGTAGGCAAAATTAAAGTTCCTGGTGATAAGTATTGGGGAGCCTCAACTGAGAGGTCTAATAAATACTTCAACATTGGTGATTTTTTAGTCAGACCTATAGTTATACACTCAATTGCGATAATTAAAAAAGCTGCTGCTATTGTTAATAAAAAAAATGGTGACTTAGATCCGAAAATTTCAAATTATATAATTAAAGCTGCAGATGAAGTCATTAAAGGGAAGTTAGATACACATTTTCCTTTAAAAGTTTGGCAAACTGGTTCTGGAACTCAGACTAATATGAATGTCAATGAGGTAATTTCTAATAGGGCCATAGAAATGCTTGGTGGTGAACTTGGAACGAAAAAACCTGTTCATCCTAACGACCATGTTAATAAATCACAATCAACAAACGACGTTTTTCCATCTGCGATGCATATATCGATTGCTCTTAAAACTACTCAAAAGTTATTACCTTCTTTGAAAATATTGGAGAATGAACTTTTAAAAAAGGTTAAAAAATTCAAAAAAATTGTAAAGGTTGGAAGAACACACTTACAAGATGCTACTCCAATAACATTGGGACAAGAATTCTCTGGTTATCATTCACAGTTAAAAGACTGTATTTCTAGAATTGAAAAAGCGCTTGAAGAAATTTATTTTCTTGCCCAAGGTGGAACTGCTGTAGGAACAGGATTAAATACCAAAAAAAAATTTGACATTAAAATAATTAAAGAAATTTCAAAAATAACAAAACTTCCCTTTAAACCAGCTAAAAATAAATTTGCTGCTCTGGCTGCTCATGATGCAATTGTAAATTTTTCTGGCACTATGAATACTACAGCGGTTTGTTTAATGAAGATTGCTAATGATATTAGATTTCTTGGTTCGGGACCTCGGGCAGGTTATGGAGAATTAATATTACCATCTAATGAACCGGGTTCTTCGATTATGCCAGGAAAGGTCAATCCAACTCAGTCTGAAGCTGTAACTATGGTTTGCGTTAAAGTTATTGGAAATCATAATGGAATAACAATGGCAGGTTCTCATGGTCACTTTGAATTAAATGTTTTTAAACCTTTAATAATTCACAATATTCTTCAGTCAATTGAAATAATGGCGGACTCTTCTAAAACTTTTGCTCTTTACTGCGTTAAAGGAATTAAAGCTGATACAAAAAGAATAAAAACTCTTCTAGATAATTCTTTAATGATCGTTACAGCATTAACACCTAAAATTGGTTACGATAATGCAGCTAAAATCGCGAAAGCTGCTCATAAAAACGGAACCACATTAAAAGAAGAAGTTATAAAGACTAATCTTATCACTGAGGATGAATATAAAAAGATTATGAATCCTCTTAAAATGACTAGGCCAAAATAAACTCAATTAAATCTTTTAAAAATAGATTGAAAAAATTTTTTTTAGATTCTACATCAAAGTAGTTAATTGTATTTTTGTCTAAGTAATTCTTTAATTGAACCAATTTTTCCCTCCCAATATTTTTTTGATTAATTATGATTTTATCAAAGTAATGTTTTTGAGCATTTATATTTATATTACCCTTAATAAATGCATTTATCTTATTCCAATTTTTGTTTTCATCGAGATCGATAGTTTTTAAAAATTTATTAATATTTTCTGATTTAATTAATAACTCATAACTTAAATCTTTATATAATGGGTATTTTTTTAGAAAAAAGTTAATTTCAATATTTAAGTTAGAAAATTGAATGACGGAATTTTTTGAAATAATATCACCGTTTTTAAAAACTAAGTTTATTTTATTACTTTTTATACTATTTTTTACAAATTTTTTTTTAGTTAAATAATTAATAGAAATTTCACCATTTAACTTCTTATTTGATATTTCATTAATAATTATTTGATATAGTTTTTCTAATTTTATATTTTCTAAATTTGCTCTTTTGATATCCGCGAAAATTTTAAAGTAAAAAAAAGGCTTAAAATCAAGCTGTCCACTTAAATTAGTATTAATATTTTTATTTTTAAAAACTGAGTCTTTAAATTTAAAATTTCGATCGAAATCAAAATTTATAAGTAAGCTATCATCTAAGATATTTAATTTTATAGTTCCTGAACATTGGGGAAATATATTATTTTTATTTAAAAAAACTTTCGACTCAATCCCTAAATCTTTAAACTGTAGAAAGAGAAGGTTAACATCTTTTTTAGGAGTATAATAACCATTGATATCATATCCAAAATAATTTCCTTTAAATTTTAATTTTTTAAAAAAAATTTCCTCCGACACATATAATCCTTTTAAATTTGTAAAAACTTTTAATTCTTTCATTTTTAAATTTGAGAGTTGTTTCCCAATTGAAATTTGAGAGTCTTGTATTTCTAGATTTGGTTGTGGAAAAATTTTATATTTAATATTATCTGATTTTTTAATAGTAAAACCGTGCTGATTCTTTAAAATGTTGTTTAACTCACTAAATTTATTAACATGTTTTAAAACTTTAGGTATTGTAAAGACAAGAACGGTAAGTAAAATGAAAATTAATATTATATGTCTTAGGTAATGTATAAAATTTAAAATTTTTTTTGAAAAATTTTTTTTTCTTAAAGTATTAATTATCATCTTTCCAATTATTTTAAGTAGTGTATAAAAGTTATTTAAAACTAATGTCTTCTGAAAACAAATTATTAGATAACTTAAATATTGAACAAAAAAAAGCTGTATTAGATACAGAAGGACCAAACTTAATTGTCGCTGGTGCTGGATCCGGAAAAACGCGAGTACTGACAACTAAGCTAGCTTACATAATCAGCCAAAAAAGAGCATGGCCCAATCAAATTTTATGTGTAACTTTTACGAACAAAGCTGCTAAAGAAATGCAAAACAGAGTACTGGGTTTTATTAAAGGTGAAAATAGCGCAGTTCCCTGGTTAGGAACTTTTCATTCTATAAGCGTAAAATTTTTAAGAAGACATGCAGAAGCAATTGGTTTCAAAAGTAATTTTACAATTCTGGACACTGATGATCAAAAAAAATTGATTAGAAAAATTTGTGAAGCTGAAAACATTGATGCAAAAAAGATATCGCCACAATTTATTATTTCTTTTATAGATAACTGGAAGAATAAAGGTTTGATGTATGAAGATGTAAAAAAAAAGAAAAGTAATTCCCTTGAGACACAAATTTTGAAAGTTTATTCTATTTATCAAAAAAAAACACAAGATTTAAACGCAATGGATTTTGGTGACTTAATTTTATTTACTGTAAAACTTTTCGAAAATAATAAAGATATCGCAGAAATATATCGTAAAAATTTCAAATATATTCTAGTAGATGAATATCAGGATACGAATTTTATTCAAAATAAATGGTTAAATTTATTAGTAAACTCAAATCAGAATATATGTTGCGTCGGAGATGACGATCAGTCAATTTATAGCTGGAGAGGAGCTGAAATTAAAAATTTTTTGACTTTTGACAAAATTTATCCAAATTGCAAAGTTTATAAATTAGAACAAAACTATCGTTCAACTAAAAATATTCTGGAAACAGCATCCAGCCTTATTTCAAACAATAATAGTAGAGTGGGTAAAAAACTCTGGTCTTCTGGGACTGAAGGAGAACCTGTAAAGTTAAATTGTTATAGTAATGGAAAAGATGAAGCTGAGGGAGTCAGTGACGTTATTGAAAATAAAATTAAAAAAAAATATTCATTAAATAATGTTAGTATACTTGTAAGAGCCATTTATCAAACGAGAGAATTTGAGGAGAGATTCTTAAAAATTGGCTTAGGTTATAGAGTTTTGGGTGGAATTAGATTCTATGAGAGAGCAGAAATTAAAGATGCAATAAGTTATTTAAGAATTGTCAATCAAAAGTTTGACGATTTAGCATTGGAGAGGGTGATTGGTGCACCAAAAAAAGGTATTGGGGACGCTACTTTAAAAAAAATATATGAGTTCGGGAGTAAAAATAAATTATGTTTAGAAGATGCTATTTTAAATTTAATTCAATTAGATCAATTCAAACCAAAAATCAAAAAAACATTTTCCCTATTAATTAAAATGATAGAAAAATGGAGAAGTGAAGCAAAAAAAATTAAGCATTATGATCTATTAAAGTTAGTTTTGGACGAGTCAGGGTACTCTGCAACTCTTAAAAATAAAAAAGATTTAGAAAATGAGAATAGATTGGAAAATCTTAAAGAGTTAATTCGGGCTATGCAAGATTATGATAATTTACAGAATTTTTTAGAACATGTATCTTTAGCTACTTCAGCTGACCAAGAATGGGAAGGCGAAAAAGTAAACTTAATGACTATGCATGCAGCAAAAGGATTAGAGTTTGATGTGGTATTTTTACCTGGATGGGAGGAAGGTTTATTCCCTCATCAAAAGTCTCTTCAAGAGAAAGGTGATTTTGCTTTGGAGGAGGAGAGAAGGTTGGCTTATGTCGGAATAACAAGAGCAAAAAAAGAGGCCTTTCTTTCTTTTGCGATGAGAAGAGCTTATCAAGGAGATTGGATGGATGCTATTCCCTCAAGATTTATTAATGAATTACCAGAAAATAATATTGAAAAAAATGAAATTTTAGAAAAAGAAAAAGACGATGATTTTGACTTTAACCAAGATAATAATATAGAGCTAGGTGATGAATATCGAAGTCCAGGATGGGATAGGCTTAAAAAAAGATTAATAAAATGGAAAAAATAAATAAGTTAAAAAAAAAAATTAAGGAGCATAATTTAGATGGATATTTAATTCCTAAAAATGATGAGTTTTTCAGCGAATACGTCCCTTTACAACGAGATTATTTACAATACATATCTAACTTCTCTGGATCATACGGTTTAGCATTGATCTTAAAGAAAAATAATTTTTTATTTGTTGATGGAAGATATACAGTACAAGCAAATATTCAATGCGGCAAAGATTTTAAAGTCTTGCCCCTGCCAATTGGTAAAAATATAAAAATTTTAAAGTTAAAAAATAAAAAAATTGGATTTGATCCTAAGTTATTCAATGAAAATTTTGTAAGACAATTTTCAAAAAAACTCGGTATTGAATGTATTGCAATTAATAATAATTTAATTGAATTGATTCGAGAAAATAAAACTAAAGCTGGCAAAAACAAGAGTTTTTATATTTTAGAAAAATCTATTACAGGCGAAAGTTGTTTAAATAAAATAAGAAATTTAAAAAAATATTTATTTAAAAATGATATAGATATAATGCTTATTACGTCAACTGAAAATATAGCTTGGTTATTAAATATAAGAGGGCATGACTCAGAGTATTCACCTATTCCTAACTGTTTCCTTATAATTGATAAACAAATGAAAGTTTTTCTATTTTGTGATTTAAAAAAAATAAACAACAAATTTAAAAAAAAATTAAGTTTTATTTATTTTCTTGAAATTAGAGAGTTAGAAAATTTTTTACAAAGAATAAATGGTAAAAATTTTTTAATAGATGATCTTACTTGTGCAATTTTTTATAAAAATATTATTAGAATAAACAATTTTATATTAAAAAATACTGATCCTATTTATTTTTTAAAATCGCAAAAAAATAAAATTGAGATAAATAATACAAAAAAAATTCATGAATATGATGGTGCTGCTCTAACAAAATTTCTTTTTTGGATACAAAATAATTTTAAAAAAGAGAAGATAACCGAATTAAAAGCACAAAAAAAACTATTAAATTTTAAAAAAAAATTTAAAAATTTTAAACACCTTAGTTTTCCTACTATTTCAAGCACTGGTCCTAATGGAGCGATAGTGCATTACAATGCATCTAAAAAGACTGATAGAGTTCTAAAAAAAGGTAATATTTACTTAGTCGATTCTGGTGGGCAATATCATTATGGTACTACTGATGTTACAAGAACAGTTTCATTAGATAGTACAAATAAAAAGATTAAAGAAGTTTTTACTAGAGTCTTAAAGGGTCATCTTAATTTATTAAATTTTAAAATTAAATTAAATACTACTGGATCGATACTAGATAGAGTTGCTAGAAAATATTTAAAAAATGTAAAATTAGATTACGCTCATGGAACAGGTCATGGTGTTGGTTATTTTTTAAATGTTCACGAGGGACCACAATCAATTTCTAAATTAAATAAAGTTAAATTGAAGCCAGGTATGATACTTTCTAATGAGCCTGGATATTATGAAAAAGGTAAGTTTGGATTACGTATTGAAAATCTTATTTATATCAAAAAAAATAAAAATGGAATGGAATTTGATAATCTCACTTATGCGCCTATAGATAAAAGTTTAATCATAAAAAAATTATTAAATAAAAAAGAGATATATTGGCTTAATAGTTATCATAATAATGTCTATAAGATTCTTAAAAAATACATGAATAAGAAAGAATTAATTATATTGAAAAAATCTTGTTCAAATATTTAATAACTTATACCACTCATTTTCAGAATAAATTTTAATTTTAAGTTCTTTCGCTTTATCAATTTTTTTCTTTGTAGGTTTGGAATTTCCAACAACTAAAATATTTAATTTTTTTGAGACTGATCCTAGTACTTTTCCACCCAAATTTTCTGTTAAAGTTTTTGCCTCTGATCTACTAATTTTTTCAAAGCCTCCGGTAAACATGACATTTGTATTACTTAGTTTTCCTTTAGTATTTATTTCTTTGAAATTCTCTATATCTAATTTTGATATTAAGTTTTTAACAATTTCAATATTTCTTTTTTTATTAAAAAAATTTTTTAAAGAAGAAATTTGAGTTTCTCCTATTCCATCTAAATCTTTTAAATTTTCAAGTATTTCATCTTTGTTTGTTTCCTCAAGCATATTAGAGAATTGATCAACAGACTTAAAAAAACTAGCTAATATTTTTCCATTTTCTTGTCCAATATGTCTTATGCCTATTGAATAAATAAATCTGTTTAAAGATATTTTCTTAGCTTTTTCTATAGCTAATTTAAGATTTTTAACCGAAAGTTCGCCCCATCCGTCTAATTTTTTTATCTTATTAAAATCTAATTGAAATATATCCGAAGGATTTTTTATTAATTTTAATTTCCAGAATTGATCAATAACTTTTTTTCCTAGACCATCGATATTAAAAGCTTCTTTAGAAACAATATGTTTTAATCTTTCTTTAGCAATATAAGAACAGTCATAGCCTTTTGTGCATCTTCTAACAGCATCTTCTTTATTAGTAGATAAATTGAACTCTTTTTGAATTTTACTTCCGCATAAACATTTATTTGGAAAAATATATTTTTTTGAATTCTTTTCTCTTTTATTAAAATCTACAGAAACAACTTGTGGTATTACATCACCAGCTCTTTGGACTATTATAGTATCACCTACTCTTACATCTTTTCTATTAATTTCGTCTTCATTATGTAAAGTTGCATTGGATACTACAACGCCTCCAACGGTAATTGGTTCTATTTTAGCTACAGGAGTTATAGCACCTGTCCTTCCAACTTGAATTACTATATCTTTTATTTTTGAAATAGCTTTCTCAGAGGAAAATTTATATGCAGTAGCCCATCTAGGTGAATTTGAAGTATTGCCTAATCTCTTTTGTAAATTTAAATCATCAATTTTGAAAACAATTCCGTCAATATCGTAGTCAAGCGAAGAGCGTAAAGACTCAATATTTTTGTGATGTTTTTCAATTTCTTCAACACCGTTTACTACTGAATTATGAGAATTAACATTAAATCCCCATTTTTTTAATTTTGAGATAAACTCAGATTGTGTTTTGTAAATCATAGGGTTTATTACACCAAATCCATAGGCAAAAAATTTTAAAGGTATTTTTTTTGTTTCTTTTGAATTTTTTTGTCTTAAAGAACCTCCCGCAGCATTTCTAGGATTAGCAAAATTTTTTTTTAATTTTTTAAAATCTTTTTTTGAAATAAAAACTTCTCCTCTTATTTCCAGGATTTTAGGAAGATTATTATCAGTTATCTTTTTTGGTATTTGATTAATTGTTTTTAAATTTTCTAATATATCTTCCCCTGTCACTCCATCCCCTCTGGACAAACCTTTGACTAAAACTCCATTCTCATAAGTCAAAGAAGCTGAAATTCCATCAATTTTAAGCTCTGATGAAAAATTAAAATTTTTATTTTTGATATTTAAATAATTCGATATTTTACTTATGAAATCTTTCATACCCTCGGCATTAAAAGTATTAGAGAGAGAAAGCATCGGAGTTAGATGTTTGATTTTTTTAAACTTATTTGTAATTGGTGCACCTACTTGATCTTGAACAGAATTTGTTTCTTTCAAATAAGGATGGTCTATTTCTAATTTTATAATTTCATTTTTTACTTGATCGTATTTAGAATCAGATATTAGAGGAGAGTCTAAGTTAAAATAATGGTGGTTATACTTTAATAATAATTTTTTTTGTTTAATATATTTATTTCTTAAATTTTGCTTATTCATTTGTTAAGAATTTTGTCAATTGTTTTTCTTACTAAACCTCGCTCTTCTTTTTTCAATTTTTTTTCTAAATTCTTTTGTTGCTTGCGATAATCTTTATTTAACAATGCGTAAGAGTTATCATACCATTTGCTTGAATTATAATTATAGCCTAAAATTTTAGCAGTTTTCTCAGCTTCACCTATTAAACCTAAATTATAATAAATTTCTACTAATCTATGTAATGCTTCTTCAATGAATATCGTTTCTTCATAATCACTTATTACAACTTTTAATCTATTAATAGCAGGTATCCATTTTTGAGTTTTAATATAATATTTAGCGATATAAATTTCTTTAGCCGCTAGCTGATTTTCAATGAGGCCTAATTTGAATTTTAAATCAAGAGAATAATCAGTACCTGGATATTTTTGTATAAAATCTTCAATTGTTTTTTTTGTTTTCAGCAGTGGTTTTAAATCTTTCTTTTCATCAAGAATTTGTTCATAATTTGAAAGTGCAATTAAATATGCTGCATATTGAACATTTTTATCAGCTGGATATTTTCTTAAGAAATTTTCTAAAGATGAAATAGCATCTTCATGAAAGTTTATAGAGTAAAAACAATAACTTGACATTAATAAAGCTTTCGCTGAGTGTTCAATAACCGGTAAAATTTTTTCTGCTTCTGAAAATTTTTTAGCAGCAAAAAAATATTCGCCTTGATTCATTGCTTCTAAACCTTCCTTATAAATTTTGTATGACTCCGCTTCATCAGGAGGTTTGATAGATAGTTCATCTTTTTTAGAGCAATTAGTAGTAAGTAATATTAATAAAAAGATTAAAAATAATTTTCGATACATTTTAAATTCATATCAAAAAAATTATATTAGGTAAAATTTTGTTTTTATGCGCCCACTACAAGAGATTTTTTTAAAGTTTCATTAATTTGAGCTTTTTTATTAATTGTTTTGCCACTTTTTAAAGACCAATTAGATTTATCAGCAAAGAATTTTAAAAGTAATTTGTTTGTTAAAGCATGTCCGCCTTGAGAAGTTATAACGTGACCAATAATTCTATTTCCTGATAGCATTAAGTCTCCAATGCAATCTAAAATTTTATGATAAACAAACTCATGTCTGTTTCTTAAACCATCATCATTTAGAATTTCATTATCTTTCACAACAATTGCATTTTCCAAAGATCCGCCCTTGGCCAATCCTTTGCTTTTAATTAAGTCAATATCTTCATACAAACAAAATGTTCTAGAATTATAGATTTCAGATAATTGTCCCTTACTTAGTCTAAATTCTTTTCGTCTAGTTCTTATTAATGGATTTTTATAAACAATTTCAAAATCAATTATTAAATCATTTTGTGAAGGTTCAATAGAAATAAACTTTTCCCCTTCTCTTATTTCAATTTTTTTTTCTACTTGAATAAATTGTCTCGGGGCTGATTGCTCTTTTATACCTGCGGATCTTATTGCTTCAACAAATTCACTTGCTGAACCGTCTAGAATTGGTATTTCTGATGCATTAATTTCAACTAAAGCATTGTCAATACCTTCGCCAAAAAAAGCCGCCATCAAATGTTCTACTGTCGATACAGTGACTCCATTTTTATTGGAAATTTTTGTACATAAAATTGGTTCTATTACGTTTTTAAAGTTTGCAATTATTAAATCATCTTTGTCAATGTCGACTCTACAAAAATTTATACCAAAATTTTCACTTGCTGGCTTAATTACTAAGTCTGCAATAACACCGTTGTGCAAACCTACTCCAGTTAATGTAATTGGTTTGTCTATAGTTTTTTGATTAAAAGATAACATTGTTGATGTATATAAAATTAGAAAGATTTTCTTAAAACAAAAAATGTTTCAAAAAATAACAATTTTACTCAAATAATCCAGAAAATATCCTTGAAATCCATGATCTTTTTTTATTTGTGATAGGTATTGCTTCCTTAACCCAGCCTTTGCTAAGAAGTGTCCCAAATATTTCTATGGATGCATAAGGATCGTCATCAATTAAATTATTTATTTTTAAATTATATTTATTAAAAAAATTTTTAAAATGTTCTTTAAAAGTATTTGTGATATTTGTATCGCTAAAATCTAAATATATTGGAACTTCTTTGTCTTTAAAGTTATTTAAATTATTATTTTGAGTAAATATAATATTTGTTATTTCTTCTATCCTAGCAGATGAAATTTCAATTATATGCTTTAAACTTATTTTCCTAAAGTTATCTTGATCAAAATATTTTTTATCTAAATAAATATTTTGATCTGAAATTTCGAAATTTGTTTCCGATACTATTTTTTTTACATTAGAAATTTTAAGAGAGCAGACTTTTGAAATATCTTTTAAAATGATATCTGAACCAAAATCAAATTTTTGAAAAAAACAAAATGCTGACTCAGAAAAAAAGGATACTGATGAATCTTCTCTATTAATATTAATTTTAATAAAAGTATTTATTTGGTCTTTATTTATAACTTTTATTCCTTCAGTAAAACTTTTTAAAATAATTTTGTTAAGATTTAAATTGCATCTATTGAACAAAGTCTTGAGATTTTTTAATTCATTATCTTTCATCAAAAAAAATGTTAATTGATGAGAATAAAAATCCCCATGTAAACCTATTGGAAGATTTTTAATATTTTTATTATCTAATAAGTATTCACTATTAAAAAGATGAATAATTGTTTTATATTTTTCAGACTCAATTAATTTTGATTTCACATCGTTTAAAATGTAAGAAATATCCTCAGACAAAATTTGGTTTCCATTCAATTTTTTGAAACCGTTTACATTTATACAATCAAAATCTGTTTGATTGATAATTACATTAACGTTTGAAAAAAAAACTTTAGATCTATTCTCAATTTTATTAATAACTTTTTTCAGATTATTTACACTTGCTTCTAAATTTATTATTTTACCATTTTTAAAGCCTGAAGGTGAATACATTTCTCTATCAGTGATTTTAAAATTTAGTTCATCGTCATGTTCGCCAATAGCAACTAAAAATTTATTATCGTTTATTTCTATGAAAAGATTTTTTTTTTCCAATTTACTCATTTAGTTTAAGATTAATTGCTCTCCAATTCTATAATCAAAAATTGAATATTTTTCATAATTAATCTGCTTTTTTAAATCCATATAATTTTCTAAACTAGCAATAAAGTTTTTAACAGGTAATTTTATAACTTTATTATTTTTTAAAATAATATCCCATCTTCCTATATCAAAATAATAAAATGACTTTATTTCTGAGATTGGAAATGTTAGTTGGGTTAAGGCTGAATAAATTTCTAAAAAGTTTTTTTGTTTCCCAAAAATATTAGGTAATTTTTCTAGTACTGCATTTTTAAAAAATTTAATTTCTTCTCCATTTTCAGTTAAATAAAAAGTACTCTTTTTATAGTTTAGAATAGCAATTGCTTGTTTTTCGTAAACTTTAATTTCGAGCTTGGATGGATAAATCTTTTTCAGCTCAACGTAATTAATAAATTCATTATTATTTAAAATTTTCTCAATTTTATTGTCATCTAAAACAAATAAATTTGTATCCGAGAGCTCATTATAAAATAATATCCTTAACTTTTTTTCATCCAAAATTTTTAGGTTTTTAATCTCAATTTTTTTAATTTTGAAAAATTTGAAACCAGTATTAAAATAATTTGGATTAAATGTTGTCAGGCTAACCATTAGTAATAAAGAGGACAAAATAATTGAAAATTTTTTCATTTGCTCAAGCTTGCATCTCTTATCAATTTCCATACGAGTTTATCGAATGGAATATTTTTATAATTTGCAATTTCCGGGACTAATGACAAATCAGTCATACCGGGTTGAGTGTTGATTTCTAAAAGATAAAATTTATTATTATTAAATTTAAAATCTGACCTTGTTACTCCACGACACCCTAAAATTCTATGGGTTTTCTCTGCAATCTTAAGAACTTCTTGATATTTTTTTCTTAAAATATTTGCCGGCATTATATGGTCTGTTTTAGCTGATTTAGAATATTTTGCTTTGTAGTCATAAAATTTTCTTTTTGGTTTTAATTCTATTGCTCCTAATGCTTTTCCATTTAAAACTGCGACCTGAATTTCTTGCCCATCAATAAAATTTTCCATTAAAAGTGTGTCATAGGTTTTTAACAAAAATTTTATTTCTTTTTTTAAAATTTGAAGATTTTTACAAATTTTTACACCGATACTTGATCCCTCATTATTTGGTTTAATTACTATTGGATATTTAAGTCTTTTATCTTTTATAATTTTTTTTAATTTAGAAAAAACATAACTTTTTCTTTTAATCACTTCGTAAGCAGGTGTTTTAATTTTATTTTTTATAAATAATTTTTTTGAGATTAGCTTGTTCATGGCATTCATGGAAGGTAATACACCGGAGTGCGTGTAAGGAATTTTTGAATATTCAAAAAAACTTTGAGCGTAACCGTCTTCACCTTCTTCGCCATGAAGAGCATTAAAGATAATATCTGACTTGCTTTTTGAAATATCAAAAAAAGATTTATTCTTTGGATCAAATTTTTCTACTTTATAACCCAGTCTTTTAATTGCTGCTATACATGCTTTACCAGTTTTAATGCTTATTTCCCTTTCTTTAGAATTTCCACCCAATACTACTAAGATTTTTTTTTTAGCCATTTTTAATTGTTTCACCAATTATTTTTAATTCTAAGTCTAATTTAATTTTATGTATCTCGAATACTTTTTGTCTAACGAAGTTAATTAATTTTTCAATATCTTCAGATGATGCTCCCCCTTCGTTTACAAAAAAGTTAGAATGTTTTTTTGATATACTGGCTTTTCCAAAAGATGCGGTATTACAGTCAGAATTTTTTATTAATTCCCATGCTTTTTTATTTTTTGGATTTTTAAATGTGCTCCCGCAAGTCTTGATTTGACTTGGTTGAGACTTCTTTTTTTTTATTAAATATTTTTTAATCTTTTCGTTTATTAAATTTTTATTACCAGTAATTGCTTTAAACTTGGCAGATAAAATTATTAGATCATCTGATAGATCAGTGCCGCGGTAAACAAATTCAATTTCATCCCTTCCGATTTCTATGAGATCACCCTTAAAATTTAATGCTTTAATTGAAATTAAGATGTTAGAGATTTCATCTCCATAACAACCGCTATTCATTCTAATTGCACCACCGATTGAACCAGGTATGCAAGATAAAAACTCAAAGTTAATATAGGAATTATCTGCAGCATATCTAGATAAAGATTTATCTAATGTGCCTGCACCGACTTCTAAAACATTATTCTGAAGTTTTTTAACATATGAAAATTTAGGACTTAATTTTATTACCACTCCATTAAACCCACCGTCTCTTATAAGAGTATTTGATCCTGCGCCCAAGCACACAATTTTGAGAGAACTATTTGCCATTTTTAAGAAATCTGCCAATTGTTCAATACTTTCAGGTTTAAATAAAATTTTAGCAGGTCCTCCAAGATTGAACCAGCTATATTTTGATAAATTTTCTTGAAAAATTATATTTTTTCCAAATTTATTTTTCAATTCGTTTTGATTTAAATTCATAAAGATTGCTTTAAATTTCTCATCCAATTTGATATTGATCCCGCTCCCATGCCAATTATAATTTCATTATTAATTAAATTTTTTCTAAAAAAATTTTTAAAATTTTCTTCGTTCTTAACAAGAATTACATCGACTTTAGAATTCTGAGATATCAATCTACCGAATTTTAATAAATTAAAGTTTTTGTTTATTTTTTCACCAGCAGCATAAAGAGGACATAAAACTACCCTATCAGAATACTTAAATGATTTTGAAAATTCTTTCTTTAATAAATTTACTCTGCTAAATCTATGTGGTTGAAAAACTGAAGTAATTTTTTTTTTGTTTGCAACTTTTTTAATACCTTCTAAAACAGAATAAATTTCTGTAGGATGATGAGCGTAGTCATCATAGAATTCATTTTTATTTTTTTCAAATATTTTTGTCATTCTGCGTTGAACACCAGTAAATTTTAATAAAGCGCTTTTAATAATCTCAATTTTTATTCCTAAGTTAAGACAAACGCTTATAGCTGCGACTGAGTTTAATATGTTGTGTTTACCAATGAGGTTTAAAATGATATTTTTTATAATCATTCTTTTTCCAAGAAAATTTTTAACAACAAGGTCAAATTTACAATTTTGAATATTATATTTTGGTTTTATTACTTGATAATCCGAAGAGGAGTTAAAACCGTAAGTTAAAATATTTTTAGTTTTAATTTTCTTTTTTATTTTCTTTATATTTTGATCATCTATACAAATAATACACTTGCCAATTGGAGGGGTCTTATTAATAAATTTTATAAAACAATTTTCCAAATTTTTATAGTTTTTGTAATAATCTATATGTTCCTTATCTATATTTGTTACAATAGAATAATTAAAAGGGAGTTTTAAAAAACTTCCATCAGACTCATCTGCTTCTAATACTGCCCATTCTCCCTTTCCGTGTTTTGCATTATTTTTAATAGAGTTAATTACTCCTCCATTAATTATAGTGGGGTCTAATTTAGACTCTAAAAGTATTTTTGAAACTAAAGATGTTGTTGTTGTTTTTCCATGTGATCCTGAGACTATTATATTTTTTTTTAAAGAAACAATATTAGCAAGCATTTCAACTCTCTCGTAAATTGGTAGTTTTCTTTTTTTTGCCTCTATTACTTCTTGATTATTGCTCTTAATAGCTGAAGATTTTACAAGTATAGTAGCATCTTTTATATTTTTTTTTCTCTGACCTAGAAAAAATTTAATTCCCAGTTTTTTGCAATTCTCAATATTTTTATTCGTATTTATGTCACTTCCTTGAACTTTAAAACCCATAATTTTCATAATTTGTGCTAGTCCGCTCATACCAATTCCGCCCATACCTATGAAATGTATAATCTCTTTTTGACCAATATTAATTTTCATAAAACAATTTTATAATCTCTTTTTTTATTATCGTAAAAACGTTTATATCAGAGTGTTTTTCCTGATTTTTTTTTATTAAATTTAGTACTGATTTATCCTTATGTATAGATTGAAGCAAATTAAATAGCTCATTTTTAATATTTTTTTCTTCAACAATAAAGCCATACCCTTTTTTCATAAAATATTGGGCGTTTTTAAATTGATGATTTTCTGATGATGTGGCTAATGGTATTGAGATAATAGGAATTTTACAATTTAAGAGTTCAGCAAGAGCTGAAGAGCCTGCTCTTGTTATTACCAAATTTGATAAATTATAGTACTTTAAAATATCAAACGTAAAACTAAAAAGTTCATGGTTTACATTAAATTTCTCATATTTCTTTTGTAGATTTAATTTTTGTTCATTTAAACATTGCTGATAAATTTTTAAATTTATCATTTTTTTTTTGCACTCAATTAGTATATCAGGTAATACCTCTGCAAAAATTTTTGCTGCCTGGCTTCCTCCTAATATTAATATATTTAAAGAATTATAAGTTTCATTTTTATTTACTCTAGAATTGTTTATAATCTTTTCTCTAATAATATTGCCTACTATAACAGTTTTATCTTTATATTTTACCTTAATTCCTTCGATATCTTTATATGAAATAAAAATTTTTTTCGCAAAAGGTATGAGAAATCTATTTGCTTTTCCAATAAATAAATTATTTTCATAAATAATAAAAGGAATTTTTAATATTATTCCTGCAAAACAAATCGGAAAAGAAGCATAACCTCCCATTCCAAATATAAATTTTGGTTTTGCTTTAAAAAGAAAAATAAATGAACTTATAATAGAAAATAAAATATTAAAAATAGAAGTAAAAAACTTTTTTTTATTAAATGAATAGCTATTTATAATTTTTGTATTTTTAATAAATTTACTATCAATAAATTTGTGCCCTCTTTTATCAGTTGTCAAAGTTAAATCAAATCCAATACTATCTAAATAATTGGTTAAACTTACTGCAGGAAAAACATGGCCACCTGTACCTCCAGTGGCTACAATTATTTTTTTATTATCTTTATTCATTTTTAAACCTTTTTTTTGTAAAGTTTAAAATTACCCCAGCTAAAATAGAACTGCCTAACAAAGAAGATCCACCATAACTTAAAAAAGGTAGAGTCATGCCTGTTGTAGGTAATAAACTTGTATTTACGCCAATATGAATAAAAGTTTGAAAAATCAATAAGGAAGATAATCCACAAAGTGAAATTTTTGAATTTTCATCAGAAATTTTAATACAGCTCTTTATAATCTTATAAGAAATATACAAGAAGATTGTTATAACAAATATAGAAATTATAGAACCAAACTCTTCCGTTATTACTGCTATTATATAATCTGTATGTGCCTCGGGAACACTATCTTTTAAAATACCTTCGCCCATACCTTGGCCTTTTAGCCCTCCTTGTTTGATTGCAGCTAAAGCTTTGTCAGTTTGAAAACTATCTCCTTTGGTAGGATCGAAAAAAGTGTTTAATCTATCTAATATGTACCCAAATTTTTCCGGAAATATTATTAAAAGAAAAATTAATAAAATTAGAACCAAACCAAAAATAAGAAAAATATAGCTCAATTTAATTCCTGCGATAAAAACTATTGAAATCCAAGTTGTTATTAATAAAATTGATTGACCGACATCAGGTTGATTTAAAAGCAAAATTATTATTATTGATAATAAAATCAAACTCAAAAAGTGTGAATAATTTAAATTTTTTTCTTTACTGTTACTTATAAGAGCAGCAGTTATTAAAACAAAAAAAGGTTTTATAATCTCAACAGGTTGCAGGCGGAAAATAAATAAATCTAACCATCTTTTTGCACCTTTAATTTCGACTCCAATTAAAGGTACTAGTACAAGTAAAATCAATGAAAATATAAATATTGGTAAAATTGTTTTTTTTAAGAAAGATATTTTAATATAAGAAATAAAAAACATTACAGAAATAGCAAATATTGCAAAAATTAAGTGTCTCGAAAAGTAATGATAAAAATCTTTATTGAGTCTTTCTCCTGCAAGTGATGATGTTGAAGAGAATGAAAAAAAAATTCCTAAAAAAAATAAAGTAAGAAAGCTAAATAAAATATTTTTGTCAATATTTCTCCAGTAATCAGTTAATCGTTCAGAATTAATTAAATTTTTTAACATTGTATTTTACAAATTTTTTAAATTTTTCTCCTCTTTCAACAAAATTTTTAAATTGATCATAGGAAGCACTTGCCGGGCTAAATAAAATAGTAGTTTTTTTCTTTATTTCTAATGATTTAAATATCTCATTAACGGCCGATTTTAAATTTTTAATAATCTCAAATTGAATTTTCTTGTTAAGATATTTTACAAAGAAACTTGAATGATGACCAATAATATAAGCTTTAATAATCTTGCTCTTAAACTTATCGATATTTATTTTATCTTTTTTTTTGGGTTGGCCACCTGTAATCCAAACAATATTATTATTCGACATTAAAGCATATTTAGTAGACTCAAATGAAGTAGCTTTAGAGTCATTGATAAATGTACAATTTCCAAGTTTTAAAAAGACTTCATGTCTATGAGCTAACCCATTAAAAGAGTTTAGTGATTTTAAAAACTTTTTTTTATTAATATTGAAAAGCTTTGTTATAAAGTAAGCAAATTTAACATTATCTCTATTAGCCTCTAATTGAAGATATTTATTTTGAGTATCGTTAAAATTTATTGAATTATTTTCGATAAACTTCAATTTGCCTAAAAAATTTTTACTTCTATAAAGGCTTTTTAAATTTTGGTCACCTAAAAAGGCATTATCTGAACTTGTCTGATTATTAAAAATTTTAATCTTTGAATTGACATATTTTTTTTTAGATCCATGCCATTCTAAATGATCTTGTGAAATATTTAAGATTGCAGCACAATAAGGTTTTATAAATTTGGAATATTCTAATTGAAAAGAAGAGGCTTCAATAATATAAACTTCTTTCTCAATAAATTTTACATCTAAAATTGGTTTTCCAATATTACCTGTTAGTTTGTTTTTAATCTTATTTTTACTTAAAATATGATGAATTAATGAACAAGTAGTTGACTTTCCATTTGTCCCAGTAATTATAATGGATTTTTTTACACTATATTTTAAAAAGAATAAATCTAAGTCGGTAATAATCTTTTTTTTATTTTTCAATAACTGTTTTTTAAATCTTGATTTCTTTACATTTATTCCAGGACTCACAACTATATAATCAGCAGTACTTAAATTTATTTTAAACTTGTATTTAAGTTTATGATTTGATTTAAGTATAAAATCATCCCAAACAAAAATTTTTTTAACTCTATTTTTTTTTAAAAATTTTACTACTGATTTGCCTGTTAATCCTAAGCCATAAACAGCAAAACTCTTATTTTTAAAATTAATCGATAAACCCATTACCTTAATTTTAATGTTGCTAGTCCAATTAAAGCTAGAATTATAGCAATTATCCAAAATCTTATTACGATTGTGGACTCAGCCCATCCTTTTTTTTCAAAATGGTGGTGAATAGGAGCCATCATAAAAACTCTTTTTCCTGTAAGTTTAAATGAAATTACTTGTATTATTACTGATACTGTTTCTAAAACAAATAAACCCCCAATTATTGCAAGCACAATTTCATGTTTTACAATAATTGCTACAGCCGCTAATGAGCCTCCTAAAGACAAAGATCCAGTATCTCCCATAAATATTTTGGCGGGTGGGGCATTGTACCAGAGAAAACCTAAACAAGATCCAACAATTGCTCCACAAAAAATTGCGGTTTCACCAACATCAGGGATATATTGTATTTGAAGATATTCTGAGAAGATAACATTTCCTACAACATAACTTATAAAAGTAAAAGAAAGTGCTACCAACATTATAGGCACAGTGGCCAAACCATCTAATCCATCAGTTAAATTTACTGCGTTTGAAGATCCAATAATTACAAATAAACCAAAGGGTATAAAAAATATTCCAAGATCCAAAATTAAATTTTTAAAAAAAGGAAAATAAAGATTATTTATAAACTCATGATCTGAAAAATAAATAATAATTAATAAAGTCAGCAAACCTATGAAAAATTGTCCGAAAAATTTAAGTTTTGAATTCAATCCAATCGAGTTTCTATATTTTATTTTTAATAGATCGTCTATAAATCCTAAGGTTCCAAGACTTATTGAGATAAAAATTAGTGACCAGATATATATGTTATTTAGATCTGCCCAAAGAAGTGTGCTTGTTAACATTCCTATAATAATTATTATTCCACCCATTGTTGGGGTACCAGATTTTTTAACTATATGATCTATTGGTCCATCCTGTCTTATAGGTCCTGTAATATCCATTTTTGAAAAAAATTTAATAAGCGGTCCTCCAATTAAAAAAACAATTATTAACGATGTCATCAAAGATAAACCTGTTCTAAATGTTAAGTATTTAAATACATTTAAAAATGAATATTGTTCAATAAGTGACGTTAAAAAATTAAATAACATTAATTCTACCTCTGGTTAAATTTTTGGAAATTTCTTTTAATCCTGTAGCATTAGAGCCTTTTATCATCAAATAATCATTACTTTGTAAAATAGGAAGTAATACATCTTTAAAATCTGATTTATATTGTAGAATGTTTCCTCTCTTATTCTTTTTTACATTTTTATATGTATCCATAATATAATTTCCATGAATAAATAGTTTATTTATATTTGAGTTATTTATTATAGGTGACAAATTTTTATGTAGTTTTTGAGATTTTTTTCCTAATTCTAACATATCACCAAGTAAAATATATTTATGATTATTGTTTTTAATATTGGATAAATTTAAAATTGATTGTTTCATTGATAATGGGTTAGCATTATAGCTTTCATCTATTAAATTAAAGTTAAAATTTTTGTACTTAATTTTGTAAATTTTTCCTCTTCCCTCTAGAATTTTTATAGACCTAATCTTATGTTTTATCGTATTTATATTTAAATTTAAAATTTTTAAAACTGCAATTGCAAAAGTTATATTTTTTTCTAATTGGCCTTGAATTTTAAACACATATTCTTTTTTAAATGATTTAATTGTTACTAATTTAAACTTAAGAAAATTTTTTACCCTTATTATTTTTATATCTGATTTATTATTATAGCCTACCGAAATAACCTTAATATTTCTTTTCTGGGCTTTAGATTTAAAATAATTATAAAATTTATTATCTCTATCTATAATTAAACTCCCTTGAGAAGAAATATTGTCAATTATTTCTCCTTTGGCTTTAGCTATTTGAGAAAGATTTTTAAAATTTTCGATATGAGCCTCAGCTATATTTGTAATAATTGCTATGTCTGGTTTTACAATTTTTGAAAGAGTATCAATTTCACCTTTTTTGCTCATCCCAATTTCAAAAACTCCATATTTATGTGACTCCTCAAGATTACATAAGCTAAGTGGTACTCCGTATGAATTATTAAATGATTTAGGTGAAAAATAAGTTTCACCATAATTTTTGAGTAAATTTCCTATCAAATCTTTAACTGATGTTTTGCCCGAACTACCGGTAACTGCAATAATTTTTGCATTAGTAAATTTTCTTTTTAAAAAGGCTAATTTTTTTAGAAACTTATAAGTATTAGGAACCTTAATAATTTTATCTTTCGAAATTATATTTAAATTTTTTGATATAACGCAATTACTAGCGCCATTTGAAACAGCTTCCTTTAAAAAGCGGTGACCGTCATTGTTTTTTCCTTTAATTGCTACAAACAAATTTCCACTTTTCAAAGATTTAGAGTTTATAGAAACTCCAAGAATATGTTTCTTATTAAATTTCATTTTAATAATTTTATTTATTAGAGATTTATTTTGTTGAACATTAATTTCTCTTATTGATTTGTTCTTTTTTATTTTCAAATTATTTACTATTTTAAAGTCAGATATTTTAAATTTTGTCTTACCATAATCTTGCGTATCCTCATGACCTTTTCCGGCAATTAGTATTATTTCATTTGGATTAGATTGTTTTATAGCTGAATGAATAGCAGAAGATCTATTCCCTATCTCGATAACTTTTTCTTTTCTAATATGTTTAATTATTGCTTTTCTTATAACTTCTGGTTTTTCTCCACGAGGATTATCATCTGTGACGTATATTTTGTTACATAGTCTGTTAACTATTTTTCCTATTTTTTTTCTTTTACTTTTATCTCTTTCACCGCCGCAACCAACAACTATAGTTATGTCTTTTTTATAAAAATTTTTTAGGGAGGTTATTGCTGTACTGATTGCATCAGGTGTATGTGCAAAATCTATAAATACTTTTGTTTGATCAGAAAATTCTTTAACAAGCTCCAGTCTTCCTCTCACACTTTTCAATTTATTTAAACAATAAGTAATTTTCTTTTTATTTAATCCTAAGATCTCACAGGCTTTGATTGCCATTGATAGATTTTTTTTTTGAAAAGTTCCGATTAATTTAAAATTGGTAAAATCATATTCTTTTTCTAAATTATTGATATGTCTTATTTTAAGATTTTTTTTTTGTGCAATTTTATTTATTTTTTCAAACTCTGGTATATTTTTATCTGTAACTATGAAACTGTTTTTTTTAAGTATTTTTTGAAAAAGAATAAGCTTAGCATTTAAATATTTTTTCATAGATTTGTGATAATCCATATGATCTTGGCTAAAATTTGTAAAAATTCCAGCCTTGATATTTAATCCATTTATTCTGCCCTGATCTAAACCATGACTAGAAGCCTCGAGTAAAACGGTTTCAATTTTTTTCTCTTTTAGATTTTTAAGTTCTTGATGAAGGCTTATTACATCCGGACTTGTAAGGTGATTTTTTTTTAATATTTTTGTTTTGACTCCCAATGTTCCAATGGTTGCTACGGGTAATTTATTTAAAGAAAATATCTGATGAAAGAAGTCAGCCACAGAACTTTTTCCATTCGTACCGGTTACAGCAATAATATTTTTTGGCTTTTTTGAGTAAAATTTAGAACAAATGACTCCTAAACTATCTCTGACATTTTTTACTTTTATATTTTGTAAAAGTCCTTTAATTTTTTTTGAAGATACTATTGCACAAGCTCCTTTTTTTACAGCTTCATTAATATATTTTTCACCGTTATTTTGTGTCCCTTTTAAAGCAAAAAATAAGTCTCCTTTTTTTAAATTTCTAGTATCTGAAGATAGTCCAGTGACTTTTAAATTTAAGAGTTTTTTTGGACAATTTTTAATTAGTTTTTTTAACAACATGATGATTAAGAACTTCTTTATTATTTATGGCTAAAATAGGTCCAATTTTTTCTATAATTTTGCCTGATGAGTAA
>MDTG01120521.1_pt1 | contig 22817 bp, 38 predicted proteins | sample 811421 | NCBI WGS metagenome assembly MDTG01 (sample SAMN05326645, study PRJNA326480) | marine metagenome | isolation source: seawater | place: Pacific Ocean: South East | collected 2011
TGCTCCAGCACCACATTCCTCGGTAGCTCAGTTGGTAGAGCAGTTGACTGTTAATCAATTGGTCGCAGGTTCGAGTCCTGCCCGAGGAGCCAAAAAAGAACAAGAAAGAGTAAAATGAGTAACACTTTAAATATTTTATATGCAAGTATGTGGGGTAACGCAGAAGACCTTGCATTTGAATTAAAAGAACTAGCAGAAAATAATGCTGTCAACAAATACAAAACAGTAGTAAAAGAATTAAATGATGTTCCTATGGATGAGTTAAAAGAAATGAAAAGAGTAGCTATCATAACTTCTACAACAGGGCATGGGGATATGCCAACAAATGGTGAAGCCTTTTGGGACGCATTGTCAACAAATAAAGATTTAGATTTATCAAATGTTCAATACAGTGTTTTAGCACTAGGTGATTCTAGTCATGAACTTTTTTGTAACGCAGGAAGAAAAGTAGATGAACAAATGGTAAGACTTCGTGCAAGAAGAGTTTTAGATAGAACTGAATGTGATGGAGATACTACAGGTTACGAAGATTGGTCATCTAAATTATTACAACCAAATACATTTCAAAATTAATACACAATATATCTGCCCGTAGCTCAGCTGGACAGAGCAACGGCCTTCTAAGCCGTGGGTCGGGAGTTCGAATCTCTCCGGGCAGGCCATATTGCTAACGATTAAATAACAGTATGTCAGTTAAAACTTTTACCTCTTTTGGAGTTCAAAGATCCGGTACAAACTTTCTTACTGAACTTATTACTGGCAATTTCAAAAATATAAAAGATGAAAGATACGTTTGGAAGCATACTCCTGATACATTTCAAGTTATACAAGAATATGAAAAAATACAAAAACATGATCATTTACATTTAGTAATTTCAAAAAATCCATACAAATGGATTGAAAGTATGAAAAGAAATCCAGTTGATATTACAGTTACAATAAAAGGCGTAAAAGAAGTAGACAGTTTATTTGAAAGTGAAATTTTAAATTGTAATACTGATTTACAATGGAATAAAAATACTCCTCAAAGAAATAAAAGTTGGTATGTAGAAAAATTATCTATTCCTGGCTTGATGTATTTCTATAATACTTTTTATAATAATTGGTTGAATATGAAAAATGAAATTAAGTATTGGGGAATAGTAAGATACGAAGCTCTATTAAATTGGGACAATACTAGTATGTTTTTAGAAAATATGGCTGATACTTTTTCATTACAGCCAAAAATACAAAATAATTGGACATATCCAATTCAAGTACATATGAGTCAATCATGGCATGGAATATCTAAACCAAAAAAACAAGATTATCTTGAACAAAATAAAATTAAAACATTAACAAATATAGAAATAGAAACAATTTATAATAACGTAGATAAAGAGTTATTAAAGAAATTAGGTTATCCAACAGACAAGCCAATTAGTTTAATTGGTTGACATTACAAGTTTTTGTGTTATAGTATGTGTATGAGTGAATTTACAAAAGGAATTATAAACGCCATGAAAGATAAAATGGATGAAAGTTTAATACTTGCCATAGTGTTTTTTATTGGACATATCTTAATTGCTATGACAGTTGTTAGTTTAATTACTGGTGCAAGTATCTGGGAAGCAGGTGCAGTTGCAGTAATAGAACCAGCAATAAATTCGGTATGGTTTTATGTTCTACACAAATTTTGGCATACAACAAAAAAAGCCTAAATCAATTTATTACAAAAAACACTCTCACGAAAATTTGTTGACTAAAAAATTCTTTTAGTATAATATATACACTAACAGTACAGCCGGACTATCGCAGGAAACTGAGGAAACACCGGACACAGGTAGATATGTGCAAGTCCAAGTAGAGTGTCAACCACTACCGGGACGCAGGGTAGGACGCAAAGGTAAATGATAGTCTATTACAGAATCCGGGTTATAGGTTTACTGTTTGTGGGGGATTAGCTCAGCCGGGAGAGCGCCTGATTTGCATTCAGGAGGTCAGCGGTTCGATCCCGCTATCCTCCACCATATGGGGTTGGAATGGGAGACTTGAACCAACCCCATTCCCACCAGTACTCAAAATAAATACAGTATGTTCAAAGGAAAATACAATCAAAGCCTTAGTCATAGACTAATGATCAGTGACACTTATAGGACACTGTCGTATCATAAAGCAATTAATCAACAGGTTACAACTGATGATATAGTAATTGACTTTGGTACTGGTAGTGGTATATTAGCATTAATGGCTCTTAAAGCTGGAGCAAAATTTGTTTATTGTGTTGAAAGAAAACAAGAAGCAAGACACCTTGCTAATTTAATATTAACAAATAATGGTTATACAAATTATAAAATTTTTTCTAACCATTATGAATTGATACAACAAGTACAAAATGCAGATGTAATCATTAGTGAATCAGTTGGTGACCATTTGATTGAAAACGCTAGTATGAAAATATTTTTAAATCTTTGTGAACATTATAAACCAAGAACAACAATACCAATAGAATTAAGTTTGCAAGTATATCCGGAAGTAGTTACAAGAATTAACAAAGGTTTAGAACAAGTTGAAAAAACTGTAGACATTAATTTAGATCCTATAAAAGATGCAGTGTTAATAAATCCTTTGTTAGATACATCATACTTTGAAGGAAATAAAAACATAGATGAGTACTGGCAAATAAAAAATTTTAACTATAGTGTAGATGAAGGAGAAACAATAATTAAGTACAACGTTTTTCCTTTAAGTTTTGAAAACAATAAATTTACAGACGATGGTTATGTTAAATTTAATTTTTCCATAAATACTAATGGATTATCAGAATATGGAATTTTATTGTATTGGGTAGCTAGGTTAACAGAAGATGTAACAATTACAAATCATCCTAGTAGACAGGAAGATATGAACCATAGCTATTACCAAAGAATAATAAACATACATAATCCAAAGAAAAAGGACACTAATACTATACAATTAATTTTAGATATAGATTTTGACGATGAAGTAAATGAGGACTTGCCATGCCAGAATTTGAAGATAAAGATAAAATAAAAACTTATTCAGAAGATTTAATTCCAACAACAGCTATCAACGATTTTATTGATAAAGATATAATTAAAAGAGTTTTAGAATACTATGATAACATAGATAAAGCTATGTCTGATGTTATGAGATTTGGAGTTAGAATATCTGAGTTAGACTTTTACCCAGAACCAGATGAACCAGTTATCAATTTTTTAAGATATGATGGTAAAGTTGATCAGTTTAAAACTGGTACATGGGAATATGATAAAGTTATAAAAAGTGTTGATAATTCAGTGATAAAAGAATTACCAGATGTAGTAATGACTGGATTAGAAAAACATGGACATAAAAATTTAAAATTTAGACAGATGGCTTTACACAACCTAGATAGCTTTCTACCTGTACACTGTGATGGAAACAATATTAAAAATAGACACGGAGGAAGGCCAATACCTACAGATCCAGCAGAATATTTAGATGAAAAATATATTAAAAGGCCACAACAACAAATTTGTTCTTTTCAAGGCATGATAACACTAGATGTTGATGATGTTTATGGTACAGCAGTTTTTGATCAATGGTTTCCGTGGAGCGTCTATTATATGCCTAATTATACAACTGCTACAATGCCAAGAGCAAAAAAAAGCAGAATTACTTTTTTAGAGGGTGATGGCATAGAAAGATTTGGTGAATATATTAGAAACCATACTGGAGAAAAGTTTTCAGAAGAATCATTTATAAAAATGAGAGATTTAGTTAAAAGAATGAAAATTAATGAAGCTCCTGGTCAAACACCTTTATTAGATCAGCTGTCAATCAAAGCATTTTGGGGATTAAGTCTAGAAGGAATAGCAGAATTTGGTGATCCTGGTAAGCTAAATTTATGGGATAACAAAAGATTTCATATGACTATGCCATGGCTACCTAGATACGAAACTAGTCGAAAATTAATACAATTTGAAACAGCATACAAATAATTTTCTGAAAATATTATAATAGTAGTTTTTAATTTCATTATCTGATGTTTTAAATACAAACATAAGGACAAGCCAACTATGAAGTTAAAACAAACATCTCTATTCAGATTATCAGCACAGATCTTGATTTTATTCGTTATATTAGGTATGACTGGTACTGTTTTAAAAAATGCATACGCAGATGTTGATAACGACGGAACAACAACAAACTCACAAACAAATCAATCAGGTTCAAACACTACAATATCAGGTGGTTATTCCGCTGAAACAACAAATACATATCAATCAGGCTCGTCAAACAATACTACATCAACAACAACCTCAACAACAAATAATAATTCAACTATTCCTGTACCATCAGCATCCGCACCAAGTATGAGTGCTTATTCACAAGATATTTGTGCTGTAGGTAAGTCAGGTGGTATTCAAGTACCAGGAATTGGTATCTCGGGTGGAGCAACTACAAGAGATATGAATTGTGAAAGAATGAAACTTTCAAAATTATTAAACGATTATGGTATGAAGGTTGCCGCGGTAGCAATGCTTTGTCAAGATCCAAGAGTGTTTGAAGCTATGGAACAAGCAGGAACACCATGTCCATTTGAAGGTCAGATTGGTGCAGATGCTAGAGCACAATGGAACAAATATGATATTGAAAGACCAGACTATGACAAGTATGTTGAGAAGATGGATGAGCGTTTAGAAATTGATGAACGTATTATGAAAGAAGAAGGCATACTAGAAGAGAACTCAACACTAAAAACTAACATTAAACAAATTGCAAAAGACAATAAAAAATTAGAGAAACAAATTAAAGAACTACAAGAATTACAAACAAAGTTACTAAAAGAGGCAGAAGACAAAGCCGCTGAAGCAGAAAAGTTAATACCAAAAGTAACATTTGATACATCAGAAACATTAACTGGTAACACAGTAACTACAGACAAAGTTACCATTGAAGAGCTACCACCAGTACATACACAAGGAAAATAATAATGAGAGTGTTTTTCTCAACACTCGTAGTAACATTAGGTCTAATGTTATTTTCTTCAAATGCTACAGCCACATCAGTAACAACGTGTACAGAGAACGCACTTGGTGATCAAACCTGTACAACAGTAACAACTACGACCACAACCACTCCAGGTACGACAACAGGAAACGTTTTAACCAATTCAACATTTGGAACTGGCACTGATCCTAATGAAACAACTACTACAAATGGTTGGAGTACCAGTGATGGACACTCTCACACTCACGGAATGTTTGGCCAAAACATGGGTAACCCACAAAGTGGACAAGATATCACAGGCGGTGTTTATGCATTTGAAGGTGACCCAAGTCACAGTGTTTATCAAGATACAGATTTAGTAGGTGACGGACATTTAACAAAATCACAAGTAAATGAAGGATTTACATCAACTCAATCAGCAGACGTATGGTTTTGGAATAGTCTTAAAAACACTTTAACAATAAAACAAACTATCACTGACAGTAATGGTAACGTAACAACTCAAACAAGAGTTATTGTAGATCATGAACCAAGCAGAAGTATGAACGGTGGTTCATGGAGTAACGAAACAAATGTATATACACACTCATCAAACACAGCTAATGATATTACAATTAGAGCTGAGATGTACAATGACACAGATGGAACCACATACGATGGTTACCACAGAGGACCAGACATAGATAACTTTGAGTTATCTATTACTACAAACGGAAGTACAAGTTCAAGTTCAACATCATCAACAGTGGTAACTCTTTGTGCAGATAGAACACCACCTACTTGTACAACAGCCGGTGATGACGTTGCAGATGCAATTGAAGAAATTGAAGATGCGGTAACTGGTGACGATGGACAATCAATTGATCAATCAATTGAAACAATAGTTGAAACAGAAGTAATTGATGTAGATCCTGTAATTGAAGAAGAAATTTATGTTGTACAAACAGTTATAGAAGTTGAAGATGATTTTGGTTCAGTTGAAGAGCTTACTATACAAGAATTTGTCCAAGAGTCATTTATAGCTATTATAGAAGAAGAAGGTTTACAAGAAGAATTTCAAGATGCATTAAGTGATGAAGGTATAACTGAACAGGAATTTTTTGAAGAAATTGCAAACGAAATGGAAAACGAATTTGCAGAATCAGGTGTAGAAAATATTACAGCAACAAATACTGATCCTTTACCAGTAATTGAAGAAGCACCAGTAGAAGAAGTACCAGTAGAAGAAGCACCAGTAGAAGAAACAGTAGTTGAAACAAATACAGTTGAAGAAGAAGCAAGTGTTGAAACAAATACAGTTGAAGAAACAGAAACAGAATCAGTAAATAATAATGAAGAGTCAGTAGAAACAGAATCAGAACCAGCACCTACTGAAAGTGAAAACACCACTAGTGAAACGGAGACTACTGAAAATGAAGCAAATACATCTAGTGAGACATCAGAAACTAGTAACGAAGAGGCAACTACCGAAACCGAAACTGAAGAGAGTAGTTCTCAGTCTGAAGAAACAACAAATGAGAGCGAAGCTGAACAAGAAGAGTCCTCTAGTAATGAGGAAGAGTCAGTGGAAGAAAGCAATGAGGAAACATCCTCTGAAGAAAGAGATGATGGAGACACAGGTTCTGATAGAGATAGTGTAGATAGCGAAGTAGGAGAAATTACTAAAAAAGTAGAAAGAATTATTAAAAAGCTAGAAGGAAAATTAAAAACAATCAATCAAAAACTAAAAGTTGTATCATTGGTAACACAAAAAGCAATGATTGAAGATCAACCTGATTTATCAGAATACACACAAACAAAGTTTTATGATACAAGAAAAATGCAAGATAACCCAGATTGGTATGCAGAAGATACAATATTAGATGCTTATGGTAGATCCATATATCAAGATAAGACACTAATTGCTTATCAAATTAACGATCCTGTATTTCAGCACACAGAATCAATAAATAGAGTAAATGAAACAATAAGCCGACTAGAGGCTGAACTAGAGGTATTAAGGAATGAAAATGCTAGATAAACTTACACAATGGGCTACACTAATCGGTGTGGTTGGTGCTATTGGTGGTGGCTTCTACGCTTGGGGTGAATTTAATACAAGAATATCAAATATTGAAAACAGTGGTAATGTTAACGAATTAAAAGTAGACATGGTTGACAGAATAACAGCTATTGAAGATAAAATAGAATCACAATCAGAAGTTGATTTAAGTTCTATAAGAAATGATATTAATGAAATTAAAGAAATACTTACTAAAGCAACAAGAGATATTGAAATTCAATCAAAAGTAAATGAAATTCAAGATCAAAAAATTGAACAAGTAAGACTCAAAGCTACAAACCCACTTGCAAATTAATTTGATACTTGACTAAAATTACTTTATGTTATAGTATTAAACAGTAGGCGGGTGTAGCTCAGTGGTAGAGCGTCTCGTTGCCAACGAGAAGGTCATGGGTTCGAACCCCATTACCCGCTCCAGAATAAAAAGGAAAACATGGATATAACAACAAAAATAAAAAAGTTTCGTGAAATGACAGCTGGTGAAGTCTACAGTGAACCAGATAGCAAAATGCATGAAGAACTAATCAATCAAATTATACCTTCACTCTTTACAAGACCAGATAAACCAAACAAAGGCGACAAAGTAGTAGACTTAGGTTGTGGACCAGGTATTGTGTTAGACAAGCTAGTTGAACAAGGTTTAGATAAAAAAGATTTAATTGGTGTTACTATGGGAGAAGATGATCTTCAAAGAACAAAAGATAAAGGTTATGAATGTTATAACTACGATATGACTTTTACTGAATTTGAAGATAATTCTTTTGACTACGGAATAGTAAGACACTGTTTAGAACATTCTACGTGGCCATATCTAACTTTAATGGAGTTCAACAGGATTATGAAAATGGGTGGCAGAATGTATATTGAAATGCCAGCACCAGGCGGAGATAGAAGATTAGAACATTGGCAAAATCACTATAGTGTAATGAATCAAATACAGTGGGGGAGTCTAATGGTAAGAGCAGGATTTGAATATGCTAGTGATACCTACCCAGTAAAGATGAGAATAAACAACGAAGGTCCAGAATTAAATGAACCGTACCACTGGTATGTAATAACCAAAATTGCTGACAGGCAAGACTATGCACCAGCAGACAATGACAAGATGAAAGAGTTGGTTAAGATTTGCCAAGACGTAGCCGCTAAAAGAGCCAAAGATAATCCGGATTATTACCCGGTTGACAAAAAGTAAATTTGTGTTATATTAAAAGTATGGGACTTATATATACAAACGATTCAAGTGGTGCAATTCGAAGACTAAAAAGAAAGAAGCCCACAAAATCTTATCAAGAAGCTTTAGCCAAACATATTAAGTATTTAAAAAAACTTGGGTTCAAAGTTCGAGATGATGGTAGAATAATTCTAGACAAAAGAGAAATTGTTAATACTACTCTTGATAAGGTTCCATCTACTGTTAGAGAAAAAGAATTACCATTATCAAACACAATTGGTAAAGGTGGCACAAAGCCTGATGACAGCTGGAAAATTGAAGCTAGTAAAAATTGGACAATAGTTCCAGCATACAACAAAGGTCCATATATGGTGGTAGCAAAAGAAGATTTAAAAACAGCAGGTAAAAAAGTATAATGGATGATGTAATTAAAACAATGGCAAAAGCAATGACAATAAATCAAACTAAAAATAAGTCGCTTAAAAAACAATGGAGAGATATAGATTTGCAATTACAACTGTCTGAAAAAGAATTATTTAAACATAACTTGGATACAGTAGGAGGATTTATATCTGAGTTTGAAAATTTAAAAGCAAGAATATCTCAAATAGAACATTATAGTGGTGCGGCAAAAAATAGAATGGAAGAACACATTTCTGAAAATAATAAAGTAATTGAAAAAATATTAAAAAAACTAAACAAATAAAATGAGTACAGTTTATTACAAAATGGATATAACAAAAAAAGATATGTTTTGTACAATATATCATAAAGAAAAAACATATAAAAAATTTAAAGAGTTTGTTGAAGCATTATACAAACTTGCAAAAGTAGACGCAGTTGAACTAGAACTAGTGTCTAAGGAGGAATATTACAAACATGAACTTGTCTAACAAAATTTCCAATTGGATTAAAGATTATGCAAAAGAAAATAAAAGAAAAACATTAGTAGTAGGAATATCTGGAGGAATAGATTCAGCAGTAGTCAGTACGTTATGTGCTATGACAAAAATGCCTACAATAGCAGTATCAATGCCTTGTGAACAAATTGAGGAGCAACATGATTTAAGTAATTCACATGGAGAATGGCTAGTAAATAAATTTAAAAATGTTAAACATGATTATTTTGATTTAGACAAAGTGTACGAAAGATTTTATTTAGATATGCTAGGTGAGTATGATGATGCATTAGCATTTGCAAACACAAAATCTAGATTAAGAATGGTAACACTACATCAAATATCAGGGGCAACAAAAGGTATAGTAGTAGGCACAGGAAACAAAGTAGAAGATTTTGGAGTAGGTTTTTATACCAAATACGGTGATGGCGGCGTTGATATATCTCCTATTGCAGATTTAACAAAGACAGAAGTTTGGGCTTTAGGAAAAGAATTAGGAATATTACAAGAAATAATAGATGCAGAACCAACAGATGGTTTATGGACTGATGGAAGAACAGATAAAGATCAGTTAGGTGGCTTAACATATAAACAAATGGAAAGAGCTATGGAACTTGATGATTTAGGTGCTATTCCACACGGTGAAGATATTGAACTACTAGAAACATATCATAAAATTAGAAAACCAAATTTACATAAAATAAACCCAATACCAATATACAAAAAGGAAAAATATGACATTTGAGTATGGAATAGGTATGCTGTTTACAGGACTAGTAGCAATAGCAATAGGAGCCACAATAGCATTTTTTATAATTAACAAATACGTAGATAACAAAAATAAAGGGGATAACGATGAAATTAAAAGATGATTTTGGAATTTGGTGGAATATGAAGAAATATAAGAAAAAAGACATTCCAGCAAGAGAATTTGGTAATAAAGAAATACTAGAAGTCAATGCAATCAACGATGGTTGGCCTGGTCCAGAGACAGATGTAAAGTACTGGGTTAGACTTGAGAATGATAAAGCTGTTGGATTTAGAGAACCAAAACACGGTAAAGCTGAATTTCCTATATACGATATTAAGAATCTATACTAAATAAAAGTATGGATAACAATGTAGAGCAAGAATTTTTTAAGACCATCATGAGTCAAGACACGCAGATCACTGCATTTCTAAAAAATGGTATAAAACTAATTGGTAAGATTGTAAAGCATGATGAACACTGCTTTCTATTACAAAGAGACCAACATACTCAACTAGTGTATAAAGACGCTGTTTCAACTATTTTTCCAAAAGCTATTGAAACCCCTTCAAAACAGTCTTAATTAACACTAAATATAATTAAGCGATGATAAAGTTGAATAGGTAACGAAATAAATTAGATTCGCAAAAAGTGGACCCCGGACCTGGGTATCGGTCGTTGCTCCACTGCTATTCAGCAATCTGGGGTTAACTGTTATTAATAAGGAGAACAATAATATGGAAGAAGCACAAGTAAAAGAGTTAGATTTACAGTTTGAGACCTATAAAGAAAACATAGATAAATTTTCAAATTCTGGAAATAAAGCCGCAGGCACCAGAGCTAGAAAAGCCTTAGCAGAAATGGGTAAACTAACAAAAGCAGTTAGAAAAGCAATTCAAGAAGCTAAGAACAATGAGTCTAAGTAAAGATTACAAAACCTTAAGTGAAATAGAAGAAACCGTTTGGCGATCCACTAGACGAAACAGTAGTAATGACGAACTAGTGGTAGCCTCCGGGTTCTGGGATAACAAGCCTGGATTTTATATGGCATGGGAAGTTAGTGACAACAGAGCCGAGTGTGTAAGTTGGAACGGTAAAGTATCTTACTATCCAAGAATGTTTTGGGAAGAAAAAGAATATGAAAAATGCATTCTTGTAGAAGATGAAAACGAATTATTAAGACAAAAAGTACCAGGACAAAAATCTTATTGGCAAAAGAAGAATTATCTTCTAGAACATGACGGTATATTTTATGTTCCATTAGTAGAGCATACCAAATCCAAAAATGGCATTCAAGTATACAAACCAAGATTAGAAAAAGATATACCTGATGCTTTAACCAATGCAATTAAGTATGTACAGTGGTTTAATGAAAATCACAGGCAGTTAACCACTTTTGGAAAACTGTTAAGTAATAACAAAAAGGCAAGATCAAGAAGGAAAAAAAGATTGGAAAAAACCTTAACTTCGAAAAGATCAGCCGTTGACAAATCCGATTATCTTAGTACATAATAGTAACATATAGGCTTTTAAATATAATACAATGAGTTTATTCACAGTAACAGAAAACGCAAAAAAACAAATTAGTGTTTTATGCAACAAACAAAACAAGTCAGTAAGACTCTCAGTTAAAGGTGGAGGCTGTGCTGGCTTTAAATATCAATGGGACTTCATTGATGAAACAGAAATACATAATGACGATGAAGTTATCGAAGTAGAAAACGGTAAGTTTGTAGTTGATGGTAAAGGCTTATTGTTTTTATCAGGAACTGAAGTAGATTATGTAGAAGAAGTTTGGGGTTCTAGTTTTCAAATCAAAAATCCTACTGCAACATCATCATGCGGTTGCGGAGAGTCATTTGCAGTTTAAAGTACAGTTATCATGATAGACAATTTTGACAAATTAAATGACCAAGAAATCAGTGATAAGATTTCAAAGATTAATAAACGAATTGCTTATATTGAAAAAACAAATATGTATACATCTTCTTTACCACAGCTAAGAATGATGAAAGCTAGTCTTGTAATGGAAGCTACTTCAAGAATTGAAAAAATTAAAAATGATATCGTACAACAGAGAGCCTTTCCTAATGAGTCTAAGATCATAGGCGAAGATGATTAAAAAAAACAGTGATGCTCCTAAAGGCCTAAAAGAAAACCCCGGGGTGCTGGGTGATGACTTAGGAGACAATGCAGTATTAAATCATGATGTAGTAAAAGCTAGATGTTCTAGATTCTTTACCAAGCTATTAATTAACCACTCGCCAAAAACAATAGGCGAGTATTTTTTTGAAATGATGTATGAACTGAATTCATCAGATAGTAAAAGTAGAAAAAGACTTGATTCATTTATTAGAGATTTTGATGCTAAATGGGATTGGGAAACCAATTCAAAAGAAAAAGAAGATTAGTATTGACAATTAATCCAATATCGTATATATTATAAGAATGATAACTGATTCTGTTGGTAGACCTATTATAGATGTTGACTCTGCTTTAGAGCTAATATATCATGGTAAAAATTTTAAAGACTTTCCAGTTGATCAAAGTTGCGTAGAAGATTATGCAGTAAGTGGAAAACAATTATCTTTAGCACCTGATGTAATTAAAGAAGAGTTTGATCAACAAAATCAAAAAGATTGGTATATGCCTGACACTTATAAAAACATGGATATTGAAAAATATGTTTATGATCTTGTTGTTTCTGATGAAGAAAGAACTAGAGTAGATATGGAAATGGAACTTTATAAAAAGTTTAATCTACATATAGTTTTAAAATATCTTGTGTATTTGGTAGATCTAATGAGAAAGAATAACATAGTTTGGGGAGTAGGTAGAGGCTCAAGTGTCAGTAGTTATGTACTGTTTTTAATTGGAGTACATAAAGTAGACAGTATTAAGTATAACTTAGATATAAATGAATTTTTACGATAAATAATATTATATGCTAATATAATTTTAAGGAGAACAATTATGGCACAAAGAAGAACAAATAAAGGACAGATGTTAGACTTTGATAATCTAATGCTAAAGAACGAAGAAGAAATCGCTCTTGGTAATATGAAAGTCAATGCAAGAGGCGACAGACTGGGTAAAGGTGGTAAGATAATACAAAAAAGAGAAGAAGCTACAAGAGAGTATTATCAGAATAATCCAAAATCAGTTGTTAAATCTGTAAGTATCAAAGACGCTGTCGATTCTCAACCAGTTAAAGATCAGTCTGCAGAGATTGTGAAAAAGTCTACAAAAGCAAAAGCGAAGAAGACTAAAGAGGTTGAACTTCCGAATGGCGACATAGAAATTCAAGAAGTAGAATAATGTCAACAGTTTACGGTGAAATAAGACCAATAAGAAACAAAGTTCTCGTAAAGAACATTGACAAAGGTATTCAAAAGACCAAAGGCGGAATCATCATACCTGATGATAACGGTATAGACCGTGGAATTAAACCCAGATGGGCTCAAGTTTATAGAGTTGGAAAAGACATAGACTGGCTTAAACAAGACGAATGGTGTTTAATAGAACACGGTAGATGGAGTGAAGGAATTAAAGTAGACACTGGATCAGAAGTAATTGAACTAAGATTAGCTGACCCAGACTGCATTTTAGGAACAAGTGATACTCAACCTGAAGAGGCACAAATTGGACGATTATAAATTTCAACACTCAATAACATTAGACATAGATAAAATTTCCAAAAGAGACGAGTACATAGGACAATCAACAGGCACTTCAGTAGAAGGAGGAGCCTTGAATGCCAACTATAGAGAAGTAGATGCAGTTGCTCATATAGCCAACCAATTAGGTAGACTAGGATATGTTTACAATAAAGATTGGTATTGGGAAAATGCAGGCTGTGATGAACTAACCATAAGTTACAAAGATAAAAAAATTCCAACGATTCTCAAACTAAAAAATTGACATATTCAATTTTCTAATATATAATCTAGTTTATAAAATGGTAAGACAATGGAACTAGGAACATATCTAAAAAAAATACCTGAGTTTAAAGGTGCAAATTGGCTAATCAGAACGCCACTAGCAATAGTCTTTATATTACAAGGTTTACAAAAGCTACCACTAAACATTGAAGACGCAGAAGCATTTGGACTACCTATGTCAGTATGGTTCTTTGTAGCATGGGGAGAACTGTTTTCAGGTATAGGTTTATTTGTAGGTGGATTAACTATTGCATTAAAAGATGGCGTTGGTGATGTAATAACAAGATTCAGCGGTATTGTTATTTGCGGAATAATGACAGGTGTGATTTTAATTGCAGAACCAGAAAGTATTATGTACGTTCTATTGTATGAACATTTTCATTTAATGTTATATTGCGGTGGATTATTTTTTGCATTAAGAGGCAATAGAGTAAAATGAAAAACTTATGGAATGATTGGGGACCTTTATTCCTTGCGTTAGTACTTGCTATAGGATTAATTTGTGCTATTCATTATACAGACTATCCAGAGAAATGGTTTGAACACAATATGAGTTGTGATGGATCTATAGGTGGTGGTTGTGTATGCACAGATGAATCAACAAGTTTTATGTGCAAAAAGGATAATGCATGAAGATAATAAAAAACATTTTTAAAAAAAAACAAAAACAACAAACACAGGAAAAGAAGTTTGAATCCAAAGTAAGAAAAAATAGTAAAGATATGTCTGAAAAAGAAAAAATGGATAAAGGTTTTGACGGTAAAACATTTTCTATCAATGGAATCGACTACGACTTTTAATTATGAATAAAAAAGAATATTGGGAACAAATTGATAAAGACAATGAAGAAATAATGAAAAGAATGCATCCGGCTGTATTGATACCAGGAGTACTAGTAGGTCTTATAGTTATTGCAGGATGCCTATTCAAAGGTTACATGGGGTGGTAATGAAAGACAACAAAGAGATTAAAGAGTTAAATGAGAAAATTGATAAGTTGCAAAAAACAGTTGACGAACTTCAAGAAAACTTATATAAACATATAAAGTTTATTGACAAGACGTATGAAGGTTTGCAAAGTCCAATAAACGCAGTAAGGAAGTTTTTAAATAGATGAAACAACTTTGGGTAGAAAAATATAGACCAACTAAAATAACTGATTATGTTTTTAGAGATCAAGCACAATATGATCAAGTACACAGTTGGGTAGACTCAAAAGCTATTCCGCATTTACTATTCAGTGGTGCACCTGGTACAGGTAAAACAACTTTAGCAAAATTATTATTACATGAACTTGATGTTGATTGGGGTGATGTGTTACAGATAAATGCATCGTCTGAAAACTCTGTAGATGTAATTAGAGAAAAGATAACAAACTTTTCTCAAACAATGCCGTTTGGTGAATTTAAGTATGTCCTGCTAGACGAAGCTGATTATATTTCACCAAACGGTCAAGCGGCACTTCGTGGCGTAATGGAAATGTATGCTTCAACTTGTAGATTTTTATTAACTTGTAATTATGAAAGAAGAATAATTCCTGCAATACATTCACGTTGTCAAGGTTTTAAAATTTTAAAATTAGATGAAAAAATGTTTGCTGAAAGAGTAATTACAATTTTAGAAAAAGAAAGTGTTAAATTTAATGCTGAAAATTTAGCAACTTATGTAAAAGCAACGTATCCAGATTTAAGAAAGTGTATTAATACTTGTCAGATGAATTCACAGACAGGAGAACTAATAACACCAGGTGATGGAGACACAGGCGAAGCAGATGTTGAAGTTACTTACGTTGCAATGTTTCAAAATGGTGATATAAAAAAAGCAAGAGAATATATTATTGAACACGCAGATGCAGAACAGTATGAAAAAGTATATAGAAAAATGTATGAGAATCTACATTGGTTTGGTGACGATGAACTAAAACAAGGTCGGTCTTTGTTAGCAATTAGAAATGGATTAGTCAATCATGCATTAGTTGTAGATCCAGAAATTAATCTTGCGGCAACAATGGTTGAACTAGAAAGTATTAGGAATAAAAAATAATGGGAAGCAAAAAAGGAAGATTTATATTAGGATTCCATATGCAAAGACCGGCACCAGGTGCTAAAACAGAAATGAAGAATCCTGAATTAATATTACATGAAGAAGTTGAATATATGGAACGTATAAAAGATAGACATTTTACTGAAGCAACATATATTTTTAACATTGATAAAATGGATTTTGAGTTATGTAAAGTTGATAATTTTACAGTTGATCTATGTCTTAAACATTTAAAAAAACATTTCCCACAACATTATCCAATATGGTTTGAAGAAAAGAAAGATAAGGAAGTAAAATAATGTGTCCAGCTTGTTATATTAATGGATTATTGTTTTTGATATTTGGTGCTTCAGGTGTTGCAATAGCTAACAATCCATGGGTGATTGCACTAGGTATTATTTTAACTATTGCAGGTTTCTGGTGGATGTGGAGAGCATATAAAAAGAACGATGGCAAAGGTGGTTTCAAAAAGAACTTAAGAAATACTTTAGTCTATATTTTAATATTTGTTGCAGGTTTTGTTACAGCATCATATGTGACACACGATTATTTTAAACAAAAGTACACGGAGGAAAACGTTGAGCATCAATCTCACAAACACTAATAAGGATTATGCAGTATTCTTACCAGCAGTAAGTTTTATATATGCAGACTTACTATCTAAGAATGCACAAGAGAAATGGGGAGATAGAATACCAAAAGGTCTTCCTAAAGGCTTAGATAGTCTTAAATTCTTATATCCAGAAGGAATGTTTAATTACAAATGGGGTTTGTATTCGGCAGGACACGCCAAATTAGATCCTGCAAAGTCAGATGTACAAGAAGCATTTATACAAAAAAGGCCTAGAGAGAAAACTATAATACTAGGCGATTCAGGTGGCTTTCAGGTAGCAAAAGGTATTCTTAAATTTGATTGGGAAAACTTTATGACCAAAGGTCATAAGAATGATGATATTAGAATGCAAATTCTTAGATGGTTAGAACATACTGCTGATTGGAGTATGTGTTTAGATATTCCAAGTTTTTCTGTTAGCTTAGGTATAGGTGTTAATACTGTAAGAGATTGTATGGCCTACACAGCTTACAATAATGAATGGTTTATGGAAAACAGAATTCCAGGAGCAACAAAGTTTTTAAATGTAATTCAAGGTAATGATATTGCATCAGCTGATGAATGGTTTGACACAATGGCTCCATTTAGCGATCCAAAAGTATATGGTGAAAAAGCATTTGAAGGTTGGGCTATGGGTGGTGAACACATGAGATGGTGGAAACTAATTTTATATAGAATGATTAAAATGAGAGATGGTGGACACTTTAATGGTAAAGATTGGATACACTTTTTAGGAACATCTGCTTTAGAACCAGCAGTGATGTTAACAGCAATAAAAAGAGAACTTGTAAAAATTAATCCTAACATAGAAGTTAGTTTTGATTCAGCATCAGCATTTGTATCAGTAGCAAGAGGACTTGTTTATACTGAAAATGAATTTGATATGATGAGAAAAAATCCACGTTTTGGATTTACAATGGACAAAGCAAAAGATAATAAAAAATATGCAGGAAACTTTAGTAGGAAATATGCTGATAAAGTTCCAGGCGAGTATGAAACGTTTGTAACTAATACTCCAGTAATGGATTGCTTTATGGAAGGCGATATTTGTTGCAGAGGCGTAGACTATGAAAGTAAAACAAGTTGGGACAGTTTGAGTTATGTTTTATTAATGGCACATAACATATACCAACATATTGATGCAGTACAAGAAGCAAATAGAAGAACTGATGTTAAAGATGTAAAAAGCATACCAGAGAATGTTTTAGAGTTTGTAGATCTTACAAAAGAAGTATTTCAATCTGAAAAACCAATGGAACTAATAGAAAAGAATAATTCATTATTAAATGGATTATCAAAAGCTAAATTTAGTGGTGCTCCAAGAACTACTACTTTTGATTCTATTGTTGAAAGTGTTCCACCTTTAGTAACTAAAGAAAAGAAAGAAGTCAAAGAAGTTACATCAAATTTTGCAAACTTGTTTGAGTGATAAGTAATGTTATTATGTCTCGTTCATTTTGCCCAGTTGCATGGAATCACGTTAGCGTCAAAAATAACGGTTTTGTAAGGTTATGTAGTCATAGTAATGCTTCTAAAACTAGAGGTATGTTCTACAATAATAATAAATTACAAACTGCTAATGATGACTTCTATAACTGTGATACAATCAAAGATATAAGAAAAAAAATGATAGAAGGTGTTGAACCAGAACAATGCACTAGATGTCATAAAGAAAATAAAGCTGGTCATACGTCAAGACAAAAACTTGAACTAGAACATAGCAATTTTGATATCAATCAAGCAAAAAAAATTACTAATAATGATGGAAGTGTGGACAACAATCAAATACAAAGTTTAGATATAAGATTAGGTAATCAGTGTAATGCAAAATGTATTATGTGTTGGCCAGCTGAAAGTAGTGCTTGGTATAAAGATTACAAGCTGTTTACTGGCAAATCAAAGTTTATAGATGATGGTGTTGAAGTAAATTTAGATACCAGTAACACATTATACAATTGGGTTGACTTAGAAAACATTGAGCATCTTATAAGCAAGAATATCAAAAGTGTATTCTTTGCAGGTGGTGAACCTTTAATTACAAAGAAGAATAAAAAAATTTTACAATTACTATTAGATAGTAATAACACAGATGTATACATTGAGTATAATACAAATTGTAGTATGTTACCTGAACCTGTTTTAGAAATGTTATCAAAATTTAAAACAGTGAAGTTTCATATTAGCATAGATGGACCTAAAGAAATAAATGAATATATTAGATATCCTTTATCACATGATGTAGTAATTGAAAATATTAAAAAATTAGATCAATATGATAATTTTACTTTACAAATAAATCCAACAATTAATATTTTAAATTTAGAATATCTATCTGAATTTGTACAAATGATACAGGACTTAGATTTAAAAAAAATTGATAACTTAAGACCTATAAAACATCACCCGGTACATAATCCACAATATCTTAACATTAATAGTTTTCCTAAAAACTTATTAGATAAAATATTTGAAAAAGCTACAAACCAAATAAACAACTTAAATCATAAACATCAAATGATTTTTAATAGTATTCTTAATGATTATAAAAACTTTTACAGTTTAGAAAAAAATAATTTAGAACAATTACCTGTATTGAGTGTTCAACAAGAAAGTTTTATTGATTTACTTGAAAAAGTAAAAAAACATAGAAACATTGAACTACCAAAAGATTCAATCATTAGGAGTTACTATAAATGAGTTTTGTAGCATCAGAATACAGCGATAAAGAATTAGTCTTAACAAGAATACCACCTATGGTAGATAATGACTTATATCAGTTTATGAAAAGCTGTACACATGAAAACACAGCTGATATGCCAAACCTACTACAAGACTTTAAATCTAAAATTAATAATTATGTGTTCAACAACAATATAAACAAGTTATCTGGTAGCGAAGCATTTAAACATCATGATATCTGTATTGGTTGCACACAATATATTGATGACTTATATCAAACGTATGGTTATGATAACATTATGACTTTGGAAAATGATTACAAATATCATTGGAGATTAAACAATGATATCAAATTTTATAATATTAATAATTTGGAAAAAGGAAAACACTTATTAATTGCAATGCCTTTTCCATACACAGGAGATATACATTATGATATGAATGAATTATTAGATATATGCCACGAGAAAAATATTCCTGTTCATATAGACTCGGCTTGGATAACAGCAAGTAAAGATATTGAGTTTGATTACAACCATCCTGCAATACAAAGTTTTGCAATCAGTTTAAGTAAAGGTTTAGCACTTGGATCACATAGAATTGGTTTGCGTTGGACAAGAGAAAAAATGCATGGTCCAATTTCAATTATGAATGAATTTAATATGAACTGTAAAAGTTTGGTTTGGATAGGATTGAAATATATGGAAAATTTTGATCCAGGATTCCTGTGGAAAAAATATGAAAAGCATTATAACAAAATAATAAAAGACTTTGACCTACAACCAACTAAAACAATACATCTTGCACGTAAAGATGGTAAACCAGCTGGTATTAGGTCTTTACTATTATATTTAGAACATCAATAAAAATAGTTTGACAAAAACAGAAAAATAAAGTAATATAAAAATATGCGAAAACTATTCTATATGGGCCTAGAGCCTTATGAGGGCCGTTACACTTTACAATTACAAGATTGGTCGGAAAGGGTCTTCAAACAACGTAATATCGATTATACCATTGTACCAGGTACAACTATTGATAACACTAAATCAATTAGTGTTGGACAAGTATTAGATGCACATGGTAGAAGTTATTTTGGTATGAGCCAGATGATGAATTTAGTACAAATGATGCGTAACGGTGAAGTTACTTCAGAAGATGCAATATTTTTTGAAGATATGTTTCAACCAGGCATGGAATCATTGCCATACATTTTACATCAAGTACAGGAAACACACAGGCCAAAAATATACTTAAGATGTCTAGCACAGGCAGTAGACCCAGATGACTTTGTTCATGTATGGGGTATGAGTAAATGGATGAGCTTGTATGAACAGCTATGTAATGAAATACCAAATGTTCATATACTAGCAACCAATGAAGAAATGGTAGCTCATATGAGAATAGCAAATTGGAAAGCACCAATATATAATATCTCAGGTTTAAGTTTTGGTAAACAAGAAGTTTTAGAAAGAATAGACAACAAATTAATTCCGTGGAATGAAAGAGATGACAGAATTATATTTGCGGCTAGATGGGATCAAGAAAAACAGCCAGGCTTTTTTATGGACATTATAGAAGAAGTTAAAGCAACAGACTGGGGTAAAGATTATGAGTTTGCATTGTGTATAGGTGGTCCTTTAAGATCAAATGCACAAAAATATGTTAACCGAGCATTAGCATTAGAAGAAAAAGGTTTATTTAAAATTTATAAAGACTTAAAGAAAAATGATTATTACAATCTGTTAAACAAATCTAAATTGTTATTTAATTGTGCTTTACAAGACTGGGTATCAAACACAGTAAGTGAAGGTGATACTTTAGGTTGTAATGTTTTATATCCAGCATATAGAAGTTTTCCGGAAACATTTTCAAATTGTCCTGACAGACTTTATGTGCCATGGAGTAAACAAGATGCAATTAATAAAATGAAAAAACTAATAGAACAACCACATCCAGATCAAGGTAAGATATCTGATTGGACTAATGGCACTATTGACAGAATGATTGATATCATGTTACAAGACTATAGAGCTAACAAGTGGAAACGTTCAGGAAGGGACTATAGAGATTATGCCTCAACATCAAAATACTAAAGTATTAGTAACAGGTGCTACTGGATATGTAGGATCGCACGTAGTAAAATATCTAAATGAAAAAGGTTATCAAACTATTGGTATAGATAGAAATATTACAGCAAGAGATTATATAACTAGGCAATTGCCAGATACAAAATTTTATGAAACAGGCCATGGAAATGATTCTAATATATTAGATTCAATTTTTAAAGATGAAAAACCTGATGCTGTTTTACATTTATCAGCAAGTAGTTTAGTTGGTCCTAGTGTTACTGATCCACACAAATATTATGATAACAATGTTGGTGGAACAATAAGTTTACTTGGAAGATGTGTAAAACATGATGTTAAAAAATTTGTGTTTATATCTACTAGTTCTGTTTATGGAAATGGACATCAACCACCTATAAATGAAGATGTAGAAAAAAGTCCATTAACAAGTTATGGTGGAAGTAAGTTAATGGTAGAATACATTTTAACTGATTACTATAAAGCATATGGATTGAATAGTGTAACATTAAGATTGTTTAATGTTTGTGGAGCAGATCCAGAACATAAGCTAGGTGAAGTTAAACTTGCTCCTACGCATTTGATACCAAGTGTAATGGATACAGCACTAGGTAGAAGAGATGTGTTTAAAATATTTGGTACAGATTATGACACAAGAGATGGTACTGCTATAAGAGATTACACTCATGTATGGGATGTTGCAAAAGCATTTGAAATGAGTATTGGATTTATGGATAACAATGCTGGTGACCATGTTTTTAACATTGGTGCGTCAGGTGGACACAGTGTACAAGAAGTTGTTACAGCAATGGAAAAAACATTAGATAAAAAAGTAACAGTTGAACATCATGATCCAAGACCAGGTGATCCTGAGTGTGTTATTGCAGATGTTTCAAAAGCTAAAGAACAACTAGGATGGGAACCTGAAAAATCAGATATTGACACCATATGTCAAGATACTGTAAAATGGTTCAATACAGATATTTACAAAGCAATAGATATTCAAAAGGTAATACAATAAGTGCTTACTCAAATTAAATTAATTAGAATTGAAAGGCAACCCTCTGCCTTAACATCGGGAGAACAATATGAATATAAGTGAAGAAATAAAAAAAAGGTTACAAGAAGCAGGAAAAAGATTTCATAGTAATGATAACATATCAGAATATATTAAAGAAGGCGAACTTAAACTTTTACAGGACGAAGTAGAAAAAAAGTTTCAAGAAGTTTTAGATACTTTAGTTATTGATACTGAAGGAGATCACAACACAAAAGATACAGCAAGAAGAGTTGCAAAGATGTGGGTCAAAGAAGTTTTTGGCGGAAGGTACACTCCGGCACCAAAGATTACAAGTTTCCCTAACATGGGATACAAAAGTATGTACACATCAGGTCCAATTAGTATCAGATCAACCTGTGCCCACCATTTTCAGAACATTGTAGGTAATGCATGGGTAGGTATTATTCCAAATGGTGAAGTTATTGGATTGAGTAAGTTTAATAGACTTATACATCATATTGTAGAAAGACCACAGATACAAGAAGAGATGACAACACAGATTGCAGAAGCATTACAAGAA